>Ga0209700_104975_pt1 | contig 23133 bp, 12 predicted proteins | sample SiratroredBW_FD_187528 | JGI IMG/M metagenome (GOLD analysis project Ga0209700, IMG submission 187528) | Root nodule microbial communities of legume samples collected from California, USA - Siratro red BW (SPAdes) (version 2) | ecosystem: Host-associated > Plants > Roots > Nodule | place: USA... | reverse complement strand
ATATATATATATATATATATATATATATATATATATATATATATATATATATATATACATATATATATATATATATTAATTTTACTTTCTTCTTATTTTTAAATTTGTAAAAATAATATAATCAACATAATACTAATTAATCAATGCCACATATACAATTCATGTATACAAAACTTAAAATAGAAAGAACCTCAAGCTATTGATATATAACTTAAAATATTACTTCTCAATTTTAAAGTTTTTATTTTAATTTATATTTAAATTTTGACAAGTCAATGTATAAAGACAACTTATTAATATATGTATAAAGTTGGAATTTAGTTAACAATTACGAAAGATACCTAGACGGTCTATATGTTTTCAATGAAATTCTGACATGCATCTGAAATAGAAAATATTACTGGTCTGGAATTTACCAATTTCATAAATCAAATTTTAAAAAATATAAACATTTATATTTATGTTTATTCTAAACATAAAGTAATGATAAATAAAAATTATTATTCATTATAACCATACAAAAGAAAAATATCATACTTTTAATTATTTTTTAAATTTAACTATTAAAACTTCTTTAAAAAAAATTATAAATAACAAGGAAATCATAATCTTAAACCAAAAAAAAAATATTAAAAAGAAGATTTAGTTATGAAAACGTCCTCAGTTAGTAAAAAGATCAATTTACAATATATAAATAATAAGACTAATATTAAATCAGTTTATTAAATCAATTTTATAATTTATTATAGTAAAAATTTGTTGAACTTATTATGTTATTAATTATCGAATTATTTATAAATATTTAATTTTACATTCGAAATTTATATACTTTATATATGAAATATTATATGTGAAGTATATTAAAGATCTTATATGAACTAAATATAGTGAAATTCTAAATATTTAACACAACATGCTTAAGATAAGTAACAATATAAAATGAGATCAAAATTGTGCCCAAAGCTTCTCATATTATAGAAGTTAATGCTACAACTAACAAGATATATGAAAATTACAACTGCATTTCTAGAATGGTTAGCTGTTATTTTCCAAATGTTAGTTTTACTAAAGTAGTTCAAAAGCACCTTGATTGAAGCGTACGTGTTGCCAAAAGCATCATAAATAGGAAAAGGACAATAATTATAGCACACTTTCTACGCCATGCCTGTGTGAATATGTTAACGACATCGATTTTAAGGATAATATTCGTTCTCAGTTGTTAATGATACACTAAATTTGCTTCTTTTAAAAGGATGCTATGTTGTTATTGTAAAAAAAATTGAAATTCTCTCCACCACCACGCACAGGAGAAAGCAAAAAAAAAAATAAAAAATGGAGGATGCAATTAAAAGTAGGACATTTATTCACATTATGAACATAAATTAAAGTAGCATCAGATACAAAATATCACCCTTAACCTTGATTTGAAAGGTTAATCCAAGAAAAACAATGGAAAAAATATCACCCTTAACCTTAACTTACATTTCACAGACCTTCTTAGTTTCCATATTGCTTTTTTGATTTACTTTGTGCAATCCTTATTAATAAGTTTCCATAATGCCTTTTGATTTACTTTGTGCAATCCTTTATTAGTGTTAATAAGTGTCATCCAAACAAAATTTCATCTAATAGAGGCCGTGCTAAGTATAATTCATCAACCTTCTTTTGTACGTAAACTGCTCATAGTTTCTCAATTCCATTTCTGTTGGTGAGGATTATCTTTTTACCATCGGCGAAAACTTAAAAATTGGCTCTGAAATTTAATTTTTTTTATTTATTTTTTTTGTTTTTTCAAATAATGTTATTTCATGTAAAGATAGATGATTTTTAAAATTTAAAGTAACAGTCTCTTGGAAAATCTGAAGAAGAAACACCGGAAGACAAACAAGAATGAGACAAGAATCAACACATAAAGGAATGAAGCCGTCTTCAACCCAAAATTTTAAGGCATTGGGTTTGTACTTGTCCACAAGCAGCTGGTCACAACCATCCGCTCTCATACCACTTGTTAAAAAAATCGAGAGAAAAATACTGGAGAAATCTCAAACAGTGAAAACTGAGTCACACCACATATAAGGAATGACACCACTTTCAATCCAAAATCTTATTAAGGCATTGGGTTTGTGAGTCTTCTTTCTTGTATATTCTCATTTCTATTCAATGTGAAATTTAGACTCACACTTAGATACCTAATACATAATACAGTTAGACATGTTAAAATCAATCTTTTCTTAAATAAATATCAAAATAAAAGTAATAAAGACAAAATATATTTAATAACTTTCAATTGGAAGTAGGATGCTCCATATGCTGATAGGAGGGTGCATCTTGATGGAGAAAAGTGCAAATAAGCTCTCTCATACAACAATCTTGTGCCCCTGGGCAAGATGTTTTAGCAAGTGCAATAAGGGTATTCTGCATAAGGCTGGAAGCAAGGAACATATCACCCATCTGCATAAGTTTGTGACATTCCCTCTTTTGGAAGGATGTACCTCAACATAGCACACAACATGAAGGTGGTAGAGATGCTAAGATTATCACTTATTATGCTATGTTGATAAGAACATGAAATTGTTGGATCCGAATATACACCTTCTGAACAAAGCTGGACAACCAAGGATTCATGCTTTAAGAACATGTCAAAGTCCAAGGTGAACTGCCAAAGCAAACCCTAACTCAACATCTAGTCAGACTCAAAGGATGATGGAAATCTTGGTGGAGCTCTTTACTTTCGTCTAAATCTCACTTTCATTATAATTTCTCTGGGCAAACAAGAATGACCCATAATTAATGCAACTGTTGGGAACAAATGTATCTACGAAGGTGTTAATTACTTACTTCTATTTTTACAATAAACTATTATCTGTTGATTATATTTACATTATTTAGTATAATAATTGTTTTGATAATATTTTTTATTATAATTTAATATTTGTTGATAACGAGAGGCAAGTTTTTTGTTTTTTTAGTTTAAATTATTTTCTATCATAAGATTATTATATAAATAATAATAATACTCCGGATAGAGCAGTATATGTGAGATAGTATTCATTGAGAAAATAATAATAAATGACATTATATATTTACAAGTATATATATATATATATATATATATATATATATATATATATATATATATATATATATATATATATATATATGTGGATGAAAGTGTTTGAATGTATAATTGAATGTATGGATGTAAGTGTTAACAGAATAGGAGATTACTGTATTACTAACAAATTATTTATTATATTTTAATTTTAAACACACTTAAAGTTGTACACTATAAGAAAATCATTAAATAGTAACTTATTTAGAGACAAAAAATATTTAGTTATTATATTAACCAATTTAGAGATCAAAAATAATTATTATTAAAAAATCATTAAATAACAACTTATTTAGAAATAAAAATTAATTAGTCACTCTATTAATTTAGAGACAAAAAATAATTATTAGAAAAATTATCAAATAATAATTAACTTAAACACAAAAGTAATTAACTATTATATTAATTAATTTAGACCTTATTTTATAATTTAAAAATTTATTAGTATAATTAGATATTAAATTTGTAATAGTTAATGATCATAAAATAATTATTTATTTAGAAATTAGTTTTTGAAGTCTTTAATCAGAAACTATTTTTATGAAATTTTTATTATAGTTTAAAGATTAAACCTAACGTAATTAGGTTTTAGGGGTTTAAGAATGACCAAAAGAACACAAAGGTATTAGGTTTCAGTGAGGCAACATAGTTCAGACTTCAAATGTGGGAAACCCTTGTCGGAAGAAGAAATTGACACTCTCTCATTTCAAAATTCTCTCAACGGAGGAGGTTACGTAACACTTCACTTTTATTGGATAAATACCGACTCCACCTAGAAGATCCGACGACTCCACCGCCTTCACCAACGACTCCACCGCCTCTACCAACGCCTTCTACACAAGGAATCTAGATAGGTTTTTCCAGAAAATCTGTTCAATAACCATCTCTTAGGGTTCGATAATCACTATTTATTGTTTCAAGTTTGCTTCCATGCCTATTTTGATGAATAGCTTTATTTTTCAATCCTTCGTAAATGTTGCATCTACTATTTTCATAATAGTACGTTTACTATTTGATGATTTGTTTATTTGATGATTTGTTGATTTGGTATAGTTTGTTGATTTGGTACTTCTTAATATTGTGTTACCATGAGATACAATAATGTATCATTTTGATATAATGACTCATTTTTTCACATGGTTATATTTGAAACACAAATATTTTTTATTTCTCGTATCAAATTAAAAAGTAATTTTACTTTTCTATTCTAAATTATTTTAACAAGAACAAAATATGATATCACAAATTCAATTATTTAAAAGTATAATATTATCATTATTTAGAAACCAATTTAGAGATCATTTTTTTTGTATTTATATATTTGGTCACTAAATTGATTTCAAAAAAATTGGTCACTAAATTGGTTTCAATAAAATTGGTCACTAAATTGTTTTCAATAAAATTGATTACTAAATTATTTCAATAAAATTGGTCACTAAATTGTTTCAATGAAATTGATCACTAAATTAGTTTCAATAAAATTGGTCACTAAATTGGTTTCTAAATTAGTATCTAAATTGGTATCTAAAATTAGTCACTAAGATTTTAGCCACTTATTACTATTAGTTTCTAAATTAGTCTCTAAATACATTAGTGACCAATTTTATCATTTTAGAAACCAATAAATTAGTTTCTAAAAACAATTTTTCTTGTAGTGATAAAACATTAGTTGAGTGGATATCAAATACAATAGATGTTGTGGAATTAATTATTATTCGAGAAGGACCCATAAGATCAAGATAATGAGTTATAGGTTTATAATAAAATTAAAACATTAATTAGATGACGGAAGAAAAATGCTTTTCTTAAGTCATTCTTAATAAATTAACTTATTAAAGTTTGACATTTCTACAATTGAATCCAAAGTTGTGAAGGATAAAAGAGAATATTGTAATATTTTTCTAATGGTTGGAAGTAAAGTAATATTACTTCTTATTATTCAAACTTTGGTTATTATTGTTAAATGCTTACCTTAATTAAAATATTAATTTTACTAATATATTAGTGGCCTAGTTTTAACTTAACGAGTCACACATATATACTTGTTATAATATTTGTTAAAGAAATTAATATTTCATTACTAAATTATAGAATTAATGTGATCAAATATATAATTAATTTCAAATGAAATTTTATTACATTAGTTTCAATTGAAATTTTATTACATTATTTGCTAGCACTTAAAATATAATTAATATAAAGAAAATATTTTGGTTGAAAGAGTTGTTATGCGTTACTAAAATAACAAATGTTGTTATATATTCATAAACAAAATAATAATATTGTTATATATTTAAAACAAAATTATTCTTTTAGTATCTTGAAAGGTATCATAAATTTTTTTAGTGTCATCATCAACAACTTCTTCTTTGATTTAGTCATTTTTAAGTTTTTAGTCTTCAATCTTGAATTTGGTATAAGAAGGAGAGGTACCTGCAAAAGGCACTCTGATGTTAAAGTCAATTCTCGAATGTCAAAGGTTATGAGTGTTGAAGGATGAGATAAACATACCTCTTTCTTCTGCCTCGTGCTGGTTATTTATAGTGATTTTTAGGATGTGATTGATTTGACAGTAAATGATTTCTTTTGCTGATTATCAAATATGTGACGTGAGATGTAAAAGGGGTAATGATGACATTTGGCTAACTGGGAATTGATCCTTAGCTGAGAACATCTTGGTTGTGTGCACACTCATTTGATATATGACTTTGCTGAAAACCCTTCCTTAGCCGTGTAGTACACTTGGCCCCAAGCTTGACAAGCAGAAGGTTGGGAGAGGTTTTATGTATGAGGTTGCCTTCCATTTTCGGTGTCTAACTTTATATTCACTTGTCTTCTCTGTGTCTGATATTCGAGATCCGAAAATATCAAAGTAGTGGTTAGGTGCAAAGAGTATATCCTTGGTCAAGGTAATCATGTCTTCTTCGTCTGCCTTTTCTGAGTCTACCACTAGTGTGTTTGGGGTGTCAGTCGACCATCAATAGGATTTGTCGTCCTCAAGTACTAGTATGGTATCGGCCGATGACGTTGAAGTGCCGAGAACTTTTCGGGCAAGGTGACACTGAGTGATCCTCCCCATAGGAGTGGGTATGACTAGGTTAACACCCATGTGACTGGTAAGTTTTCCAAGTATAGGTGGATAGAAACCTTGGAGTCTTTTGTAGCTAGTGTTATGGTTACACCTAGTACCAAAGAGGGGCTGGTGACTATTGAGAAGTATTCAATCATTGACAACTTTTGTCATGACCTAGAAGGGTACAGGTCAGACTTTTTTTTTTCATGTACGGTTGTTTCTTCACAAGCTCTCATGTCCCCCTACCCTTTGACAAGTTCATCATGAGTGTCTTGCATGTTCTGAATGTTACACCAACCCAATTGCACCCCAATTCTTGGGGTTACCTCCAAGTTTTCAGATTTTGTATGAGATGTTTGGTCTTCACCCTTCTCTAGAAACTTTCTCTGGAGGGAGCGGTCGACGAGGAGATGGCCAAGGGGGTGCTAGTGCAAGATCTTTTCTGAGAATGATGAATAGTTCTTTAGGGTTTCTTTGTCCTTTTTTGTTTCAACATGACTATTTTTTGTAAAGCCTTTTTTGAGTGTCGTTTTATTTACCGGCCTCATACTTTAATAAGAATGAATTTTCCTTTACTTTTTGTCATCATATATATATATATATATATATATATATATACTTTGCTTCTTTCAGTATTCGTCTTGTTGAAATTTTTGATTTATTTAAGTGTTGGACGAGTACTTCACATACTTGCTTAGTTTCTCATTTGGGCATTCGCATGAACTTGGTTTCTTTTAGTGATTATTTGGTTAAGTATTTGCCGAGTGCTTTCTTCGTAGTTACTTGCTTAATTACTTGCGGAGTACTTTCTTCGTGGTTACTTGCTTAAGTGCTTCCTGACTAGTTCTGGAATGTGTGTTTGTAGATTGACTTTAAATAACACGGAGAGACTTGCATTGGAGCAAGGCTTCCTCCCCCGGTGTATTGACATGTTAGTCGGGTTTTTTAGGCTCGGAAGGTACCATATTAGAGTAAAGCTTCCTTACTTTATCAACACAATTATCAATTTTTAACTTAGTATATTTTCATGATAAAAAAAATAAGTGATTTTTGGAGAAAATAATTTTATTGGAGTCTTGTTAAAACCTTCTCAATCAAAATCCTCCTTGGGAATCAGAAAAAGACTGAATGAAAAAAGAGTATTCTAACACATTTAACTGAAATAAAATTTAAGATGAGATCTATTCTACCTTTATGGTACAACTTTTATTAGTAAATATTCTCTTCTGTAAATCTTATTTCCTGTTACTTTTCAGATCCTATTTGAAATACCAAATAAATTCAATATTTGAAATATAATAATCTTCACAATTTTAAAGAATTATTTTATTATTTTCTAAGAAGCATAACTTGTTTTAAAACATCTATTAGAGTTTAATAATATTTCTCTTTCACTTTCTATATATTAATAAAAAGTAAAGTAAAAAGTAATTATTATATATAGATAATAAATAAATATATTTGACTTTCTATATATCAATCAAAAATAAAGTAAAAAATAATTATTATATATAGATAATAAATAAATAAATATTTTCAAATGTTAATATTAAATATTTTATTCCATTTTTCGAACCTTCTAATTATAAAGTTTTAATAAATCTCATAAATAACTTAAACAAAAAAATTTAACCAATTAAGGACACGATTAACTCATATTTTAGTGGATCAAATATTAAATAATTAACTAATGATTTCTATAAAATATTATAAATTTAATGTAATTGTGTATTAATATTTATGTGTATATATTTTAAAATTTTAATTTTTAACTTGTATATAAGTTAATTTTAGTTTATAAAAAAATAATTTTATTCTATTTTAAAGCCTTTTCTTCTTAAAAGTCTTTATATAGAAATGCTATACATATTTACCATCAATTTTTTACACCATTATTCAAAATAAATTTTATTATTTTATGATAAATATTTGAACTATGTTTGAAATAATTTTTAATTAATTAATAATGTATAAAGTAGATCTCTTTCGTAAAATTGTTGCTGAATAAATATTAATTCTTTTAAATAAATACCTCAAAATCCACAATTACCCAAATTACTTATTGTTTAATCAATAATATATAATAATTTGCACTCACAAAAATTAAATTAAATTCTAAATAAAAGTATTAATAACACTTGTACAATAAATTTATTGTCTTTTAAATAAATACCTTCAAAACCACTATTACCTATATTTATTATTGATTAATCAGTAATATAAAAAACTACACTCACAAATGTATAAAATAAAATAAATTATTCAAATGTCAGACTTACCTATGCACTTTATACCATGGCAAGTGAAAAAGAGGCACTCACAAACGTATAAAAATAAAATAAATTATTCAAATGTTAGGCATGATAGTGGAAAGAAGGCACCTGCATCTATATATTTAAAAAAAAAAAATTAATAGTGTTGGTTAAAAAAAATGATTATACGAAAGTTATTTTTAGTATTTAGATAACTTACCTTTTAATTTTGAAATATAAGTAAGAATAAAATAAAAATGTTAAATGTATATTCCATTACATATTGTGATAGATATTTTTTTATATTTTAGAATATAATTAAAAGTAAGATAAGAATATAAAATATATAGACGAGGAAGAAATTCTTTTATATATTGCTACAAATTATAAATATTTTTACTTTTAATTTTGAAATAAATTAAGAGTAAAATAAAAATATTAAATATGTATTTGTTTATATATTGTTATAGTTTTTAATTTTAATTTTAAAGTATAACTAAAGATAAAATAGAAATATAAAATATGTAGGAAGAATTATATATTACTAATGAAAAACACACGACCTTCAAAATATATGCATTAATATTTTTATTACATTAAAAAATATACAATTTTTATAGTTTTATTATATATATGAATAATTAATTAAAAATAATATAATTTAAATATATATGTATATAATTTTATAAAAATAGTATTAAAAAATGATATAACCGTTACTTTTAAAAAGAAAAATTATTTAATCATTTATTTTATTAAATAAATAAATAAATTCTTTTTAGTTTATTAAAAAGATAAGATAATATATTAAAATGGTATCATAATGGTATAGATTAATAGAATTATAAAGTATAAATATAATTATGGATTACATATCAGCCACGTCTTTACTCACTTTTTTAATATAAAAAATAAATTCTACTTAACATAAATAATACATTTTTTTAAAGCATTTCTGTAATTGCATTTTTGAAAATTACGATTAATTTCAAAATAAAAGCAGAAACAAAATAAGGAGAAAAGGAACTGAATTGGCAGTAAAAAACACTCACAAAGGATAAAATTTGTGGCACTAGTAAATACTTTGCTGCGCTCTTAAGAAACCGACACCAACCGTCACTTGGCCAAACCAAACAACTCTATTTTTATTTATTTTTATTTTTATTTCGTGTTTTTCATGCCATAAATTATTTTTTATAAAAGAAATAAAAAATGGATGTTGCTTGAATCGACTCTTGAAGAAGCGGAGAAAATAACGCTAACGCTTGCGTTGCGTTTAGATCTGAGAAACGCTGCTACCAATACCACCACACCATAGGAAAAACTAAAGAAACAAAGGAAGAAAGAAGAAAGAAGAAAGAAGGATTCGATTCGCCACCATAGCCATAGCCGTAGCCATAGCGAACCTCACCTCACCTCACCTCACCTCACCTCGAATGACATGCTATAAGACGTCGTCTATACGGTTCAACAACTCTCAATCAAGGTCTTCTCTCTTCCCTCTCTTTTTGTTTATTTTCATTTCTGATTTTTCATTCATTATTCTCTGCGTTTCGAATCAGATGGTCAGGTTATTCAGTGTTTGCTTTCTACGGAGATAGAAATAAATTTCTGACACCTTCACGCACGACACGAGCACGATTTGTGTGTGTTTTATAAGTTTCGATTTGGAGGATGTGAGCTCTCAATATTTAGGTTTCTCTATTTGTGGTTTGGATTGTGAAGAGCGTTAATAGTTGTGATTGTGTACAAATTTGATTTGATTCGGTTGGTTTTTTGGTTGCAGTTTAAGAGGAGGATCTGAGCGATGGCCAGGACTCGATTTTGGTGATTCCTGCTGTTACAGTGGGGAGTAAGAACGGGGTGGATCGGAGAGTGGATCGGAGAATGGACCGAAGCAAGAGCCGTACCGATCTACTCGCAGCTGGCCGGAAAAGGGTATGTGATGTTTGCAATATGAGTTTCAGTTCTTGCTTTGATAAGTGTGTCTGTGTGTGTGGAGGAGGTGAAGGGAGTGTACACTTGTGATTCTAGGTTGTGTTTTTGGTAATTGGATTTTAGTTCCTATCAGAGTTAGGGAATTGTTGTCTAGGGTTTTCGTATCTGAGAAGTGTGGGGTGTTGTACACTGTACTTTAGAGAGAATGTAGATTTGATTACCAGTGATGAGTTTATTAGGGGTCAATGGCTTAGAATTTAATTATATTAAACCAAGACCTGGCAAATTTGTATGTGACTGTGTAATTTCCTTGTTTTACTTGTGAGCAGTTACTATGTGTCTCAACTTGTTTATAGGATCCAAATTCATCTAAGAAAATAGTGCCAAGGACTGTACACTGTAGCATTCATTCACCTGTTCATTTAATTTCTGAAGGCTGATGTGTAAACTTGATTGGGTTTGTTTTATTGAAATTTTTATTATTAATAAAGCATGTAATGTTATCTTTGTCTTTCTATTTAATTCATTTTATTATATTGTTTGAAGATATATAGTTGCAATTGACTGGTTACAGTTCGTAATTATTTTTCACTCTATGTTTTTCACTTCAGCTCCAACAGTTTCGTCAGAAAAAGGACAGTAAAAGTGGTAGTAGCCGTGGAAAATCATCAAAGAAAGCTGGTTTACCTCAGCTAGTTGATTCTGATTCTGATGCTGCAAGTAGTGTCTCAGTTTCAACGGTATCATCTCAGATAACTGATGGAAATGTTGAGGATGACAGTCAGTCCAATGTGGGTGATACAGAAACATCAGAGTCACAGTCTGTGGCAAACTCGTTACCTCCTGATAATATTGATCCATCTGTTTCATCATCAGTCGTCACTGCATATAATACAGGTGATGAAACTGTATTGGATTCTAATGCTGAGCTAGCACATCAGGTTCCTGGGATCCGTGAGGAAGATAATGAGTTATCTGCCCAAGTTCAAGGGAATACTGCTGAAGACATTGGTGCTGATGTGGTAAAGGATGTGTCTTTGAGAACTTCAGGTAGCCTGGTTCCTGAAGGAGGAGAAACACATGATCATGCATCTGCACCTGTTTCGAATTTGTCCCAGCCTGCTCCTGGTACAACTGCAGCGGGTGAGTCTGTTTCAGAAAGGGAGGGTGAAAAGAGGGAAGAATTGTTGCTTTTATCACAGGATATTCAGAATACATCTGTGATGCAAAAAACGGAAGATCAGGTAACAGATTTAGGTTGTGCTCTCTCTCTCTCTCTCTAGCTTCATTAATATTATACCTTTATGTTTAGGTATTAGGATATTAATTGGGCAGGCTGGGAAAACTAATAAATGGATTTGATTTATAATTTAAATTCTCATTTGTTGCTGGGTAGGGGCAATGCAGGAGGCAGATGGTTTGGTCATGAAGAAATTTGGTCAGAGCACTGATACGGTGATTGACGGTCAGAGGGAGCTTCTTTTGTCCGAAGTTGCTGAGAGGGACCAGTCTCTTTTGGGAATTTCTTTGGAGAAAGCAAGAATTGAGGAGGTGTCTCATGAAGCTGAACAACCGAGCAAGTCAATTGAATTGCACTCCTCTCACGAGGACATTGTGTCAGATAAGCTTTCAGGTTTTGATAAAGGCCAGGGAGATGATATTGCAGCTTCAGGGACTTCAGCGAGGAATCTGGAGGGAGAAGCATTACCTAGGTCACATCAAGAAGAAATTCTCGTTCTGTCTAATCAAGAACAGAATAGTGAAGTAGTTCTCGTTGAACAGGATGGGGGACTTCAGGAGGGGTTTGATCAGCAACACCCTCATGTTGGACTCACAATTGAGGCTCCAAGGTCAACGGGGGCTCGTGAGTTTGATCCAGCCAGACCGTTGGATGTGTCTTCTGTTTTTGATGCAAACTCAGTTAATCTCTTGCAGCTGGCTGAAATTATAAGGGGGCTTAATGAAGAAGAGTGTCAGTTTCTGATTGAGGCAAGAGGAGCAGAGTCTGATTTGGATCCTTTAGCCAGTGGTTCAATTCCATCAGACCATGAGATTTCAGAAGCATTTCAGAGTCTCAAAGAAGAATTGTTTCTTGCAAATTTAATGAAAAATATATATGACATTCAACTAGCTGAACTACTGGAGTCTGATAACCAGGACCAGTTGGTTGACGAAATATATCAGCTTCGTGCTTCTCATAATGAAGTTAGGGAGAAGAATCAACACCTTAGTGAAGAACTTGATAATTGCCGTGTTGATCTACGTGATATTTCGAGCAAAAATGTGGAACTTCAAAATCAATTTATTGCTGCCATGGCTGAGGTGGAAGCTCTTTCTGCCAGAGTGGTTGAGCTGCAGAATAATTTTGATATGTCCCAAAATGATTCCTTGGAATTATCCAATGAGTTGGCTGACTGCAGAGGCTTGATCTTAAGTTTACAGGTGGAAAAGAAGGGCATGAATGAAACTCTTGATTTGATAAATAGTGAGAAAAATAAACTTTTGGAGGAGAAGGAATTTCATCTATTTGAAATTAAGAATCTGGCGACTGAATTAGCTGACTTAAACAGTTCGATGGAAGGAGTAAAACTTGAGAAGTCCAACTTAATTGACAGGATCTCTTCTGTGACCGAAGATAGGAATAAGATTGAAGAAGAAATTGAGCATCTCAAACATGAAATTGATAGGCTGTCATTAGATTTGGTTGAAAATAAAGATTTGGTGGCAAGTCTACAGGCAGAAAATTCCAACTTAAATGGAAACCTTGCATTTTCAGGTGATGAGATTAAAAATCTTGAAGATGAGAATCATAGACTTTCTTCTCAAATCATTGCCTTAAATGAGCAATTGTCTATAGAAAAGGGGGAACGATTGAGGTTTGAAGGCGACCTTAAAGAAGCCACTGTGCACTTGGAACAAATTTCCAAGGAAAATGTATTTCTCAATAACACTTTGGATAAGTATAAGGCCAAGATAGAAGACACTGGAAAGGAACACAGCCCACCACTATCTCAACCCAGGGACCTTGGGCTTCAAGCCAATGTTGTATGTGAACAAAGTAAGGGCATTGAAATTGCCATTACTGAAGATTCTCTGCATACGGATCAGGAGCCAGATGAAGGTGCACCACTGGGGCCACATGTGAATAGACTTGAAGGTGAAGTATTTGATGATGATCTTGGGTTTGTTTCATTGAAGGATTGCTTGGATGAGGCGGAGAAAGTTTTGACAATCCTTGAAAAGGAAGTTAATGAGTTGCATTCTCAATCCGTATCCTCCAGCAGGTCTGGTGAAAAAGCTTCGTCTCCTGTCGTTTCAAAATTGATACAGGCTTTTGAATCAAAAGTACATGAAGATGAGCATGAGGGGGAGTCAAGGGATTCCAGTTATGTTCAGTCATCATCAAATTCACTGAAGTTGACCAAACAACAAATTGAACATTTGAAAGAATTGCTTTCGAAGTGGAAGCTGGATGTTCAGATTGCGGGTGCATTATTCAAGGGGGAGCGAGATGATCGGAAAAATGGTGACGCAAAGTACAATGATCTCAAGGACCAGTTTGAACAATTGAAGCAACATTGCTCAGATTTGGAAGCATCCAACATTGAACTAGCTGTCCAGTATGAAACCGTAAAGCAACTTCTGGGTGATATTCAAGAAAAGAAATTTCGTCTTGAGGAACTCTGTGACACTTTAAAGCAAGAAGATGCCCGTCTCAAAGCCAAAAATAATGAACTGTATGAAAAGCTTGGATGTTGTCAATCAACAATTAGTGAATTGCATACTGAAATGAATGATGTGAAACACATTTCAAGTGATATGGCTTCTAGTGTTGGCAGTCAACTGGAAAATTTGCAGAAGGAGATAACAGAGAGGGCAATGCTGCTTGAGCAAGGGTGGGATATGTCTATGGCCCAAATTGTTGAGTTAGTTGGGAAGCTGAAAGAATCAGTTGGTGGAACTTTGTGCACAACTTTCTCTTCTGACGCCCGTGGTAACCTGGATATCACTCATCAGTTAGAAGTTTCAGTTCATGCAGCTGCTGAAATGATTTCTGATCTGCAGAAGAAACTTGAATGTACTTATTCAGAACATGAGATAATGTGCACATCATATAAAGAAATGAGTTCAAAATGTGATGATCTTCTTGGGAGGAATGAATTGGCTGTTAGTCTATTGCATAATATGTACAGTGACCTGAGGAAACTTGTACTCGGAAACGGCGGGACTATGGATGATAAAATAGATGAACAAAGTGAAGTGCTGCCTGAACTGCTTAACTATAATAGCTATCAGCCCATCTTGAAACATATTGGAAATATATTGACTGAGAAGCAGGAACTTGAGTCTGTTACCAAGGAGATGAAGTCGGAATTGATGCACAGGGAAACAGAATTGGAAGAATTGAAGATGAAGTGTGTTGACTTAGATTCTGTTAGTAAGCTAATACAAGATCTGACAGGTGTGCTGAATGCAGATATTCCAAAGCTTGATATGAATAAATCTCCCCTTTCATGGTTAGATTCTTTAGTATCTAGTCTTGTACAGAAAATCCGAGAGGCTGAAATCCAGTATCACACGACTAAAGAAGTATATGAATCCAAGGAGATGGAATTGGCTGAATTGAAGGAAAAAATGCATTATCTAGACACACTTCGTCTTGAGAATGAAAATGAAATCCTTGTTCTAAAGGAAAGCTTATGTCAGGCTGAGGAAGCTCTTGTTGTTGCTCGCTCTGAATTACACAAGAAAACAAATGAACTTGAGCATTCAGAACAGCGTGTGTCCTCCATTCGTGAGAAACTTAGCATAGCTGTTGCCAAGGGGAAAGGGCTAGTTGTACAGAGAGATGGCCTCAAGCAGTCCTTAGCAGAGACATCCAGTGAATTGGAGAGATGCTTGCAAGAGTTACAGTTGAAAGATACTAGACTTCAAGAGGTTGAAACAAAACTTAAGACGTATGCAGAGGCTGGTGAACGTGTGGAAGCTCTGGAATCTGAGCTTTCTTATATACGTAATTCATCTAATGCTTTGAGAGAGTCGTTTCTCCTTAAAGATTCAATGCTTCAGAGGATAGAAGAGATATTGGAAGACTTAGATCTTCCAGAACAGTTTCATTCAAGGGATACAATTGAAAAGATTGATTGGTTGGCTAGTTCAGTTTCTGGAAACTCATTGGCAATGAATGATTGGGAACAGAAAGATGCTGTGGGAGGAGGCTCATACTCTGATGCTGGTTATGTAGTCAGAGATTCGTGGAAGGATGATAGTCAGCTACAACCAGATTCGGATGATTTTAGAAAGAAATTTGAGGAGTTGCAGAGTAAGTATTATGGGTTGGCTGAGCAAAATGAAATGCTGGAGCAGTCATTGATGGAAAGAAACAGCTTACTTCAAAGATGGGAAGAGCTTGTAAATAGGGTGGAAATGCCTTCACATTTGCAGTCTATGGAGACAGAGGATAAGATTGAATGTATATGTGTAGCACTGACTGAGGCTAATCATCATATAGATGCTCTGCAACTGAAGATTGAAAAATATGATAGTTATTGTGGATTGCTAAATAGCGATCTGGAAGAGTCTCAAAGGACGGTGTCTGCTTTTCAAGAAGACCTTAGTGCTCTCACATCTGAGAGAGGGCACCTTTCTGAAAAAGTAGACTCTTTGCTCCATGAGAATGAGAAACTATCATTGCAAGCAAGGGAGGCCGAACTTGAGAAAGAAAGGCTGCTTAAGGAAATAACTAGTGTGAAGGAAAGGTTGGAACACAAAACTGCAATTGAAGAACAACTTTTCACCGTTGATGGCAAGATCAGAAAGTTGCAAGACTTGGTTGGTGATGCCTTGTCAGAACCTGATACACAAAATATGGTGTTTGGTAATGCAAATATTGATTCCTTGGAAGAATTGCTGGGAAAGCTCGTGGAAAAGCTGAACATGGAACAGAAACTATCTGCATTGACAAGGGAAACTGAACTTGAGAATGAAAGGCTGCTTAAAGAAATAACTAATTTGAAGGACAAATTGGAACACAAAACTGCAATTGAAGAACAAATTTTCACTATGGATGGCAAGATCAGAAAGTTGCAAGACTTGGTTGGTGATGCCTTGTCAGAATCTGATACACAAAATATGGTGTCTGGTAATGCACCTATTGATTCCTTGGAAGAATTGCTGGGAAAGCTCATAGAAAAGCTGAAAATAGAACAGAAACTATATGCACAGACAAGGGAAACTGAACTTGAGAGTGAAAAGCTGCACAATGAAATAGCTAATTTAAAGGATAAATTGGAACAGAAAGCTGCCATTGAAGAACAGATTTTCATCATTGATGGTAAGATCAGAAAATTGCATCATTTAGTTGGTGATGCTTTGTCAGAATCTGAAACAGAAGATCTGGTTTCTGGTAGTGAAAAGATTGATTCCCTGGAAGAATTGCTGGGAAAGCTCGTAGAAAAGCTGAAAATAGAACAGAAACTATCTGCACAGACAAGAGAAACTGAACTTGAGAATGAAAAGCTGCACAATGAAATAGCTAATTTAAAGGGTAAATTGGAACTGAAAGCTGCCATTGAAGAACAGATTTTCATCATTGATGGTAAGATCGGAGAATTGCATCAGTTAGTTGGTGATGCTTTGTCAGAATCTGAAACAGAAAATGTGGTTTCTGGTGGTGAAAAGATTGATTCCTTGGAAGAATTGCTGAGAAAGCTTATAGAAAATCATGCAAATCTTTCATCAATGAATCCTGCACGAGGGGTTGTCGGTGATGGATTCCATTCACAAAAGGATGATGGTACACTTTGCGAAGAAAGAAGTATAGATGTGCATGATAAGGAGGCAGATATTGATAGATATAAAATAGATCTGGAGAAGTCTTTGAATGAATTGATGCATGTGAAGGAGGAGAGAGATATATCTTTGGAAAAACAAATATCTTTAACTGGTGAAGTTGAAGCTATGACTAAAAGAATTGAGGAGTTGCAAGGGCTTCTTAATCTGGAGGTGCATAAATCAGGTTCTCTTAGAGATAAGTTAAACGTTGCAGTTAGGAAAGGGAAGTCATTGGTGCAGCAGCGAGACAGTCTAAAACAAACCATTGAAGAGATGACTGTTCAGATGGAGCACTTGAAATCTGAGATCAGCAACCGGGATAGTACACTTGCAGAGCGTGAACAGAAGTTGAGACAGTTGTCAACCTATCCAGATAGGCTAGAAGCTCTTGAATCGGAGGGTTTGCTACTGAAGAAACATTTGGAAGAAACCGAGCACCATTTGCGGGAGCAAGAATATTCTTTGAAACTGATTTTGAACAAGTTAGGTGAGATTGAGGTTGGTGGTGAAAGTCATATGAGTGATCCAGTAAAGAAGTTGGAATGGGTTGGGAAACTATGCTCTGATCTGCATAGTACTGTGGCATCTTTAGAACAAGAATCCAGGAAGTCTAAAAGAGCATCAGAACTCCTACTGGCAGAGTTAAATGAGGTTCAAGAAAGGAATGATAGTTTTCAGGAGGAGCTCGCAAAGGTGACTGCTGAACTCGTGGATATTAGAAGAGAAAGGGATTCAGCTGAGGCCTCCAAACTGGAAGCGCTTGCACATCTTGAAAAGTTATCAGCCTTGCACGAGGAGGGAGAAAGGAGCCATTTTTCTGACATCATGGAATTAAAATCTAATCTGAACCTAGTCTTCAAAAGCTTTGGTGAGGTTCACAATTTACTGTCCAATGCATTTTTCTTTGATTTGGAATCTTATCGGAAACTGGAGGCCGGTCTTGAGTCATGCATGAAAGGAAACGATACATATATGATGGGTTCATCCATCACCAAAGAACACTGGGCATCTTCTAATAAGGTATTTATAACACATGGATATTGAACTAGTTCAAAATTATGTTTTACATCTAGTTGACATTTTCTGTGTTTCTACTTCAACTTTCTTTCAAGTTGTAGATTATGATATAATGTGAAAGTGAGAATAACAAATATAAGATAGAATGTAGTTTGTCCAGTTTGTGACAGGGATGTGTTAGTTTAAATTCTTGTACTTCTCCAAATTTTTGGAGCTGGTGAGTGGTGGTCTTTATTTTTATTTTTTGTAGTTTCTGTTTCCTCAATGTTGTTGTCTTAGATATTTTTAAATGAACTCCGACTTTTCAAACTTGAAACAATTGAGCAGTAGAAAGTTGAGATGTTTCTGGTTTCATAGTTTTTTTCCTTGTTTATCAGTATCTTAGTGGCATGGCATTCAATCACTCCTTTATTGAATGTAATTTTCTTCACTTTTTGTTAGTAATGGTAAATATGTTATGATGTGATTTTAGATTAAGATTAATGGGAAATTTGAGTTCATTGTTGTCTTAGCATTTAAGTCTATTATTAAAATGGAACATATTTATATTATAGATAGAATGTTGCAACTGCAATTCCAGCACAAAAACTCTCCCCTGTTTTAAGTTTATAGCTGAAATTTTCTTCGGTGCATATGTGCCTTCTGGTTTGTGTTTGGCTTAATTGCACTTTGGTAGTACTATTTTTGGTGATATGGCCTAGTTTCCTTCCTGAATACTTGTGACATTTGTTCCAGAAGAGCTCTATGCCTGCAGATCCTTGGCAAGATTTTGACGCAATTGATCAGTATGATGATAATACTTCAGTTGAAAATCTTCGTCTATTTGGTCATCAACTACAAGAGTTCATGATAAAGGTCAGTTCTCTGAAGGAAAAAATAAACATACACTCGAGTTTGGCACAGGAACTAGACAAAACTCTATCTAAACTAATGGCAAGTGCTCAAAGGGAAATGACTTCCCAGAAAGAGGTGTGTGAAACCATGAAGAAAGAACTAAGTGAGCGTGATGAGAAACTTGTTGCATTACGTGGGATCAATGCCTACCTTTATGAAGCATGCAATAACTCTTCCATTGTACTTGAAAATGAAAAAGCTGAACTGTCTGGGACGAAGGTTGAATCTTCAGATCTAGGAATTAACGTGGAACCTCCTTCATTTGATAATGACATATCTGAGGAATTTATTAAAACCATGGCAGATAGATTGCTGTTGGCTGTGAAAGGGTTTACTAGTATAAAAGCTGAATTTTTAGATGCTAATCAAAAGGAAATGAAGGCTACTATAGCAAATTTGCAGAGAGAGCTTCAGGAGAAGGATGTTCAAAGAGATAGGATTTGCTCAGATCTGGTAAAACAGATCAAGGATGCTGAGGCTGCTGCAAACAGTTACTCTCAAGATCTTCAAGCTTTTAAGATTCAAGAACATAATTTAAAGAAAGAGGTGGAAGCGATTGAGGCAGAAAGGAAGATACTCGAACAGAGAGTGAATGAGCTGCAGGATAGGCAAGAAACCACTGCTGCATTAGAGGAGAAAATGCGATCTCAGACTGGTTTACTGGCTGCCAAAGACCAAGGTGGGTTTTCTCTGTTTCCTTGTTTTTTAAGAAATGAACTTGCAATATTTCTTTTACAAATGAGAAGCTTACAATTTTTCTGAAACTTACTGGTTTAATGCAGAGATCGAAGCACTAATGCATGCCCTTGATGAGGAAGAAACACAAATGGAAGAATTGACAAATAAGATTGTGGATCTTGAAAAGGTTGTTCGACAAAAGAATCAAGAGATTGAGAACCTTGAATTTTCTCGTGGGAAGGTTATGAAAAAACTTTCCGTAACTGTCAGCAAGTTTGATGAGCTTCACCACCTTTCGGCAAATCTCCTTTCTGAGGTTGAGAAGCTCCAATCCCAGTTGCAAGAAAGAGATACTGAAATTTCATTCTTGAGGCAGGAGGTTACAAGATGCACTAATGATGTTCTTCTTGCATCACAAATGAGCAATCAGAGAAGTTCTGATGAGATCTTTGAGTTCTTGACATGGGTTGATATGGTTGTATCTCAAGACGGGGTGCATGATATACATCCTGATATGAAGAGCAATACTCAGGTTCATGAATGCAAAGAAATACTTCATAAGAAGCTTATGTCTTTATTGTCAGAATTGGAAAATCTAAGGGAAGTTGTAGAAAGCAAGGATGCGATGTTGCAAGTACAAAGGAGTAAGGTAGAAGAATTGAATCACAAAACCGAAAGTCTTGAGATGACCTTACACCAGAAAGAATTGCAATTGAATTTGCTTGAAGGTGTGGAAGAAACTGGAAAGGGAGCTGGCACAAGCTCAGAGATTGTAGAGGTAGAACCAGTGGTGAGAAAATCAATTATTTATTTAATAGTTGGTCATTTGCACTAGCACAAAAATCTTGTACTAAATCTGGATTAAGTAAAATTCTTTTTCAAATTAAAACCTCAAATTGAGTAAAACATAATACTTTGCTGTGCCATTGCCTTGTCATGATTAACAACATTCATTCTCAAAAATTTGTCAACTAAGAACAAACAGAAGCAGTTTGAAAGTTCGGTGTTGTGTTTGAGTTATCTTGGTTAAGATATGTGTATTTTTTCTCTTCTGTCACAACCTTTTTACTCTGGTTAAGTATGATAGTTAACACTTGCTTTTAAAAACAAGAAATAAATAAAACTGAGTAGGGATTAAAAAAAAATTAAAGATTTTTTCGTTTTGGTCATGACATTGACACAGTTATGGTTTATTTAAATTTGAAGGGATTGAATTCATTTTTCCCTTTTTTACAGGTGAACCGTTGGTCACCATCAGGTGCTTTTGTAGCACCTCAAGTACGCAGTTTGCGCAAAGGCAACAGTGATCATATTGCCATTGCTGTAGATGAAGACCCTGGTAGTACCAGTAGGATAGAAGAAGAGGATGACAAAGGTAATTCTGCACTAAACCTTTGTACTGGTTTCTGGTGCTTTCAGCAATTCCTTTTATTTAATTCTGGTTTCCCACTTTTTGTTGCAGTCCATGGTTTCAAATCTCTCACCTCATCCAAGGTTGTCCCAAGATTTACTAGACCATTGACTGACTTGATTGATGGCTTATGGTGGGTATAGTTTCCCTATGCTTTTATGGTTTTAAATTTCGCTGTTTATTTATGGTTTTTCATTGGTATTTGTGCAGGGTTTCTTGTGATCGAACTCTAATGAGACAACCTGTCTTACGGCTTGGAATTGTCTTTTATTGGGCCATAATGCACGCACTACTTGCCTTTTTTGTTGTTTGAGGTGCGGCCTCTGATTTGGCTTTATATGGTTAAGCCAGCCACAGGAAGTGCCACCTTTATAGATTGACTCCACTCATACTTGAAAAAGGACTCAGTTTAGTTGTACAGTGTCTTCCTTCTGCTTGCTTCTTGTTGCGGTGTGAGGCAGTTATATATATATAATAAAATTAAAGATGCAGCTGCCACAAAGAGTTACAGGCAGAGCATTGAAGAAAAGATGAGAAAGCAGATTGCTCAGTATTTGGAGAGCAATGGATGAAGGTTCAGCTCCATAAACATTCTGGTGAGCAGGATAAAGGCCAGTTAGGTATATAGGAAACATAATTCTTTTGAGAACTTCGATTAAGGTTTTTTAATCTGCTTAGGCGTTAGAATTGCAGTTGCCATTCTTTGTAATCTCACATCAATCGTAGCGTTATGAATTTTTGGCAGTTTGTCAATCATTAAAATATATATTACATGTAAACTCCAAATATATTTAGATTTTGACCTTCAGACATGCTTCCGTCGTTTGCTTTATAAGTAGTAAATCAGCGTATGATTCTCCATGTTTTCTTTTAACCATTGATTGTCAGCAACATTGATCATAACTTGCAATCATATTTTTAATGGTTGCGCAAGGAAAAATAATATCCTTCATGTTTATTTGTGACACTTCCCATCATGTATCTGACTTTGGCTCTTACTATTGACGCTTTTTTCTAAACAATTATATCTTCCAATAATACTCTCGCTTGTATAAACATTTTCTAACCCCATTTGTCTCACTTCATTTCTGGAAATATCTTTCGCCAATACTCGCTTTCTCTCCCTTTATGCTTATCACCCTCATTAATTTTTTTTTGCTTTCGTATATACTTTTTCATTTTCTACATGCCTAAACAATGGAACGTAGAAACGATAAATTTCTTTAATTTCATCTTTATTGCTTATTATCTTATAATACCTTCATATTTTTCATTTATTTTCTCTTGTTTTATTATTCTCTTTACTTGTGTTGCAAAACTATGTAGAAAGATTATGTAAAAGAGATAGAAGATCATACACTAATGATACCGTGGTTCAGTTGAAACGAAATTCAATCTACGTCCACCACTGAAATTCATTATGAAGTAGAGATTACAACTTAAAGTTGGGACAAATTCTTCGTGCACCCTAATATAAATTTTTAATTCCACAACTGACCCTATCCGGTTCATATAGGAAAAAAAATAAGAACCGGATGGCACCCCCATCCGGTTCACATTTCAAAAAAAATGACAATCGGATAGCACCCCCATCCGGTTGTCATTTAAAAAAAATTCATTTTATTTGGAAATGACAACCGGATGGCATACTTATCCGGTTGTCATTTTGATTTTGAAATGACAACCGGATGGGGCTGCCATCCGGTTCTCATTTTCAAATCAAAATGAGAACCGGATGGAACCCATCCAGTTCTCATATATCAAATCGGAAAATTGTTCTGTTCGTCGTCGACAACGCCTAAACCCCAAATCAACTACTCTAATCAGCAATATCACTTACTAATTGCTAATAAACACCAAAAATTACTTACTTATTGCTTGTTTTAAGGATTAATCAAAGATTTGGAAACAGATGTTAAAATAA
>Ga0209700_104974_pt1 | contig 23134 bp, 10 predicted proteins | sample SiratroredBW_FD_187528 | JGI IMG/M metagenome (GOLD analysis project Ga0209700, IMG submission 187528) | Root nodule microbial communities of legume samples collected from California, USA - Siratro red BW (SPAdes) (version 2) | ecosystem: Host-associated > Plants > Roots > Nodule | place: USA... | reverse complement strand
TAAAAATTTTAATATTAATATTAAAATAATAATATTATTAATTATATAAGTTAATAATATATATACCAATTTTAATAATATTATTTACTTTTATTAATAATAATAATGTTAATGTAATTAATAATAATAATAATTAGTAATAATATTAAAAAAAATAATGTTAATAATAATAATTATAATTTTTATAAAATTAATTGTTAGTATTATCTACGAAAAAGTCCATAAGTAATTACATATGGATTTGGATTCGTATGTAAAATTCATATGTAATAATTCTGTATGTAAAATTCGTATAATAAATCCGTATAAAATTCGTAGGTAATTACATATAGATTTGAATCTGTATGTAATTACATACGAATTTGGATCCGTATGTAATCAATCCGTATGTAAAATCTGTATGTAATGTTAAATTTACATACGAGAAAAATCCATATGTAAATCAAAAATTTCTTGTAGTGATTTAGTCATTTAATGTTTTAAAATGACTTATTTTAGTTAAATCATATCAAACTAAAACATTGATATGGAAATATTAATATTTACTTATACGAGCCTATTCTATGTTGTGATCTTCGAATAGATTTTACATAAATCAGTATCGAGAGTAATTATAAAGATTATTCAATGTGTAGACTATGAATAAGTTGAAATATTTTTTTCTCTTATCCGTCTAATACCATTGAATATTATATTCTAACATCTAATTTCAGTATCGTGTGATAATTTAATAAAATAGTATAGTGAATAAAAGTTTGGATCATTTATCTAAACTATTGATGATTATTCATCTAATATAAACTATGACATCATATGTCATTCATAACCTTAATTTTTGTATAATTCAATATTTAAAACCATAACCTGGATAGTAGAACTTGACTATCCACTCTTCTTTTGATAGACTAATAATCTTTCTTTACTTTTGACATCGTCTAACAGGATATACTTTAATATAGACTTACGATATTTCGTTTAATAATATATTGTATTTTCTTTTAATATGATATTTGTATCAAGAGTTCTTTCTAATAATCCTATCAGACGATAAAATTTAGTGGTATTAGATAATAAATAATTTATATTTTCAAGCTATCAAGTAATTTTATATTTTGATAAATTGTACTACAAATTTTGGCATAATACATATGTGTTGTACGAAGGTCGAGAGGTAGTCAGCCAAAATCTTGTGCTGAATGTTGAACCGAGTTCGAGAAGTAGCTCGAGATGCTGTGATGAGATATTGTATCCAGTCTAAAAGGTAATCAGTCGAGATCTTGTGCCAATATGCTATACCGAAGCCGAGAAGTGATTAACTAAGATCCTATGTTTAAACACTATCAAGATTGAGAAATTTGATGTATTTGACCAAAATGCAGTGAGTCATCCTAAAATTTCAAAATATGATTATTCGGAACCTTATAGAAATAATTTAAAATCCAATCAGGATATATTAATAATTCAGAACAATACCAAGACATTATGCAAGAATATTCTTAAAAAATTTTAAGAATGTTGAAATTTTTAAAAAAAGTTTCAACAAATTTATATTTTATTTTAAAATAAAAATTATGACAATAATAATAATATAATTTTAAATTTAAGAATGTTGCAATATCTGTTTAAAAAGGACATAATGGAAAAAAAGGGACAAGTAAATGCTTTCTAGTACTATTTTTTTTATTAGAACATATACAAATTATGAAAGTATTGTTTTGACAGTTTTACACATAATTAAACACGGATAAATCAATTAAACTGTTAATTCAATTATAGAAAACTATTTAATTGTTTGATTAAAGTTAACCAATTGATTATTATAAAATATATCAAGATTAATATATATATATATATATATATATATATATATATATATATATATATATATATATATATATATATATATATATATGTATATATGTTGTGTGTGTTATAACCTTTAAACATGAGAGTGTCTTTTTAAGATTAAAAACTAATTTTAAACCATCATTATAATGGTATTGGTGATTTAATACCATAGCAAAGGTGAACTTTCAAAATGAATCTTTCAATCTTAGTTTTCTATTTTAATTCTAGAGTTAGGATTAATCATTATAATTTTCATATAAGGAAATGATTCTCCCGTGTGCGTCTTTAAGACAATGTGGAGTGTAGTTAAAAATAGTATATTTAAGAAAATATTTGTTAATCAAATGTTTTTTTTTAGAAAAAACACGAGCAATTTAAGACATAACAGTTATATTGTCGGCAAAAACAAATCAGAGATAAAAAGAGTAAGTTTTGCTTTAATGTTTAAAAATTCGACCGTGACCCTTTAAGCAACCTGAACATTGTTTTGTATAAGATTGTTGATGTTCTTCAAATAATAATAATAAAAAAAAGATTTATAACGATTTCGAATAAAATATATTTGTTAGATTAACTAGGACCTATCTGAGTCAATACTTTGGTCACTCTACCTAATCTATTCACAATACATATAATATATACTTTCGCGCTTCCTGAGCACCTTGTTACATATATACTAATGGAAACCGTAGCGTTGGATTAAGCCAAAACTGGTCATTATTTCATGTTTAATATACTGTCACTTCTCACGTGTCACTTTTTGGACATGATGGTTGTTATACATTTCTTATAATTTCTTATAGGTGTATATAAGAATCATACTTTACTTTTACCTCCGTTTCACCTTTGGGTTTTTTGAATTACGATTTTATACTAGAGGACACTGTTACACTGTTACGACCTTGTTATATTTTGTTTTATTTACGAGGCAAGAGAATTTTCTAAAACTTAAAATAAAATAATTAGTATTTATTATGTCTTAGTAAAAATGTTTTGAAAGAATAAGCTAATATCATGCTTATAATTTTTTATGACATTATTAACTATATAAAAACTACGTGACTATCAAAATAATTATATATATTATAAATTTTTTAAAATTTAAAATGGACATAAGTGTAGTCAGTGGTGAGTCACGTATATCTTTAAGCCTTACATGATGTTTTATGAGAAGAACACAGCACACAAAACAGTGTCCGTAGAAAGAATTTAAAGAAAGGAGTAAATGACATTATTGAATGAAAAAGGAGGAAAGAGGAAAAGACATGGATGGTAGGATTTCCACGCATACATGCACCTCGTGCTTCCCAATAAAAACCCATTGTTGTGATCATCAAAAACGTAGCATTTCTAATCCCAACATAGTCAATAGATGTCCCTCTTCACACTCTGTCCTCTGCAGTGCGTGAAGTGTGTTTAGTTTCTCTGTAGCATTAGCCATAGCCATCGCCACCACACACCACCATGTTTTCCCCAAGAGACATGCCTTCTCCCTCCTCAATCTTCTCTGCCTACGCTTCCATGACAGCCTCCATCATGCTGCTGCGTTCCATGGCCAACGAACTCATTCCCCAACCAATCCGTGGCTACCTTTTCAACACCTTCCGCTACCTCATCAGGCCTCGCTCCCCTACCCTCACCCTCATCATCGAAGAGTCCACCGGCATAGCCCGTAACCAAGTCTACGACGCCGCCGAGGCTTACCTCTCCACCCGCGTCAGCCCCGAAAACGAGAGGCTCAAGATCACCAAGAGCCCCAAGGAGAAGAAACTCACCATTCGCTTAGAAAAGGGTGAGAAGGTGGTGGACTGCTTCAACGGCGCCTGCTTTAAGTGGAGATTCATCTGTGCCGAGTCCGAGAAGAACAACCCCAACGACCACGCCAGCAGCAACATCTCTGTGAGATCCGAAAAGCGGTTGTTCGAGCTGAGCTTCCCGAAGAAGCACAAGGAAATGGTGCTGGACAGCTACCTGCCCTTCATTCTGGAGAAGGCGAAGGAGATGAAAGACGAGGAACGCGTGCTGAAGATGCACACTCTCAACACCTCCTACTGCTACAGCGGGGTGAAATGGGACTCCATCAACCTGGAGCATCCTTCCACGTTCGAGACGCTGGCGATGGAGCCGGAGCTGAAGAATGCGGTGATAGAGGACTTGGACAGGTTCGTTAAGAGGAGGGAGTTTTACAAGAGAGTTGGGAGGGCATGGAAACGTGGCTACTTGCTCTATGGTCCTCCTGGGACTGGCAAATCCAGCTTGATCGCTGCCATGGCTAATTACTTGAAGTTTGACATCTTTGACCTCCAACTTGGGAACATTGTGAGGGACTCTGACCTCAGAAAGCTTCTTCTCGCCACCGCCAATAGGTCCATTTTGGTCATTGAAGACATTGATTGCAGTGTGGATCTCCCAGAGCGCCGCCATGGAGATGGACGTAAACAAACTGACGTACAGGTTAGTATTTCTTGCTTTCTTACTCTCTATCATACCCTCTCTTTCATTCTTTCTACTTTTGCCTCTCTCTTATCCCTTACATTTGGATTTGCTCATCATTGCATTCAATGAACTAAAACAGATTAATTTACGCATTTATATAAAAATGTCATCCAAAAGTTATGTTGTTAATTCTGATTTTTAACGGGTTAATGATATAAAAAGTTATGATGTTTGTACACAGAAAAAATATGGATCATACTAGTCATATCATATTTGTTTCTTACTAAATAAAAAATAGAATTTTTAGTTAAAAAGAATAAAGAGAGAAACAATCTGGTCGTCCTCGTAGCAAAATACGAATTGTTCTGTCTTGCTTTTGCTAAATTTACCAAAAGCACCAAAGGGGAATTCTTGGCCAAAAATAGTTGTTTTCCAAAAGGCAAGCCTACCACGTGGGTTCTGATCGATGTGTGCAGAATGCAACGATAGATAGAGTTTTGCTTGTGCTCCTGTTATAGAGTTTGACAGGACAGGTTCACTACTTTACCATGTGAGATTAGAGTCATTTTCACATTGGTGAGGAGACCTTTTTCTCTCATTTTTCTTGCTAGTGGAAACATGCCGTTTCTAAAAGCACGCCCTGAATTGGTAAGTGGGGACTACGTGCAGTTTAGTAATTGGTTGAGAAATTGGGTCTTGATGGTAATCTAATAACTATGAGTGAAGAATTTAAATTAAAGCCATCCAAAGCATTTGCCAAATCGTCCAAAGGATCCGAAAGGGGCATTTCACTGTCAATCCACGCAATTCGTTCAGCCATTTCATTTTTCTTTTCCTCTTGTTTGTTGTTTAGTGTTTGACAATTAGCGAGAGAAAGAGTACAACGTACCTTTGGTTCGAATGTCTTTGTTAAATGTCTGTGGTTCGAATGTCGTTGTTAAATGTCATTGGATGGTGGATGCCACACAGATGATCTTCCGTGTAAAGCTTCTATTATGGACTCATGTTGCTGTCATATTTTATTCTCCGTTATTTTGGTAGGACACCGTTACCGAATATTTTACATTGCATTTTTTCATCACAATTAATACCATCCATGTATAAAAAGCAAGACCCTGTAAGTGTCGCCTTCAGTTTTCTTTAACCCGCCGCGTGCGCTACTTTCTTTTCTTAGAAGATGTTATCCAATTATTATAATTCATTTTTTTAGTAAAATTAGCACCTTTCCACCTATGAAAGCAAGACTATGTTACTCACATTTACTTTTAAAACTTTTTCTTACATTCTTATTTTTGTTCGTATGTCTTATTTTATTATTGTATCACTTCTTGCCATATATGCTAATTTTCTTGGTACTTTTTAATGTAAAAAATTACTGTTATTAATTTTTTAATCACGTCCAAAATAAACATGCAATGTATTGTGAGAGAGGGTGAAAAATTATGTGTTCTCATTAGCATGGATGAGTTTATAGGGTATATTGCATCCCTATTCATGGATACTTTCCCATATGTGTACGTAACTAACTCACAGTGAACATAACTGAAATAACTTCCATGATCTAACACATACGTATTTTTCTTTGACTCTCCCACTATTGAGACACTTTTGTTTTAATGGATTTGACTTCAACAGATCTAAACTTACAATTTTTTACTCTCGAATTCGATAATTTCTGACACTAAAAAACACAACGTATGCAGTTGACTTTGTCGGGATTACTAAACTTCATTGATGGGCTATGGTCGAGTTGTGGAGACGAGAGAATAATCATATTCACGACCAACCACAAGGAGAGACTAGACCCAGCACTGTTGAGGCCCGGAAGAATGGACATGCACATTCACATGTCTTATTGCTCCTACCAAGGCTTCAAGCTTTTGGCCTCAAACTACTTGGAACTTCCCTCTGAACACCCACTCTTTGGGGAGATAGAGGGGCTGATAGAAGACATACAGATAACCCCAGCGCAAGTGGCAGAGGAATTGATGAAGAGCGAGGACGCTGAGGCCACACTTGAAGGATTCGTGAAGCTACTCAAGAGGAAGAAGATGGAGGGTGATGTGTGTGAGAATGGTGAGAAAGCAGAAGCTCCACATCAGCAACAATCGAAAAGGCGGAAGGTTGGTTGCAAGCAAAAACGAGGTGTTAAGAGCAATATTGGTGTGACACAAAGGAGGACAAGAAGAATGAGAAGAGAGTGTAGTTTTTAGTCTCCTGGTCCAAGAATATGTGGTCAAATAAGGTTGTTGGAGTCATTAGTTGTCTCCACAAATTAAAATGGCTGATGTAGGCTTCGGGCTTTTCTTACTTTTAATCAGTTGCTAAGAGGCTAGCTAGCTACGTTTCCTATCCAAAACTTCAAATGAAAGGGTTGCGCTGTGTGATTGCTGTGTCCTAACAACGGACACTGCCCTCTGTATTCAAGCAAAAAAAGGTTCGTCTTTTCAATAACCGGAAAGCTTGGATCTGTTTCACATCACACTACTGTTTTCTGTTTTTATTTTCATAAGTGATTATAAAATTTTATTTTACTTATTTTCGAGTTTATGTTAACAATGTTAAAACAATGAAATTTTCTTATTTTTCCAGTTTCTTCTAACAATTCTGAAAAAAAAAAAATGTGAGTATGTAATTATTTATAAAATGAGGGGAACTACAAAATCTTTTTTCTCGAATAAATGATAAATATCCTTGGACTCATTTCAATCTAATAGGTCCAATTTGTTAGTTTCTAGTCATCATACCCTCCTTCCATCGGATATTTTCCACAACTCCTACAATTTTGCATGTAAATTATATAAATAGGTAAATTTTTAAAAAATTACACAACGCAAAAACCATTTTAAGATGAAAAATTATGCTTCTAAGGATGCTTTACTTTCAGATCATAATTTTTTTTTTCTCATACAATTCATAAATACATGAATGACTTGGGATTTTTTTTTTCCAAATTTATGTTGAAACCGTGTTTAATAACACGTTTTTTTTTTTAAGTTGTATTTGGAGCATTTTTCATTTTTTTCCTTTTTTCCTTTTTTTTTAATAATCTGCCGCATGACCTGAGCGAAAATGTTGGCAACTAAAATGAGCCCAACAATGGGCGAACTAAAAAAACCTATCCATGCACGTTTCAAACAGAAAGCAGTGCTGCAGGAAAATAGGTAGCAGAAATTTTTTATTTTTCAATCTATATATTTAATTCTTGTAATTAAGGTGATTATAATAAATATATTATTATAGTTAAATTAATTTATTAAATCTTAAATGGATTCTAGAACTATATTCTACAGTAATATGTGCAAAATGAGATGTTCTTGTTTAGTATTTCACCAGACCTTGAACATTAATTATTGTCACTACAAAGGAGACGATAAAACCAAAAGAAAATCTTGATATATATAATTTCATGGTAAATTAAAATATTTTCATTACAAAACTATAATAACTTTATTTCAAATAGTTATTTAAATTATTATTATTATTATCATAAATCAATATTATGTTGGTACAAACCAAACGAAACTCATGTTGTGAACTTCTTTTTATGTATATAAACCTAATATCTCATATATTGCTAAGAAAATTTTGAATTCAAATAGTTAATTAATGTTTTTTTCACTTATATTAGTATACGCAAAATCAAATTTAAATGATATCCAAGTTGGATTTTATTTTTGAAATATTAATATAATTTTATGAATAGAGTGACATTAATTAATTATAATTTAGTATTGAAAATAAAAAAATAATTGAAATTTCTATTTCTAGATTGTTTGCATGAAAAAATCATCTTCATGTCATTTTCTAAAATAAAAATACTTAATTAATATCACTCGTTTTCAGCTTTAAAATGATATACATAAGAAAATAAAAATATTACTTTTTTTAATCATGTTATTAATAAGAAAGATCAACGGACTTCGTAATTCGAGAGGAAACTTATTTTTAAAGTAAGTTTGTAAACTTACCTTTTATTCTCTCCATTCATTTTCAACGGGGTGCTTCATTCATAGAATTACGTTACAAAAACTGCAAAAATAACTATAAGAAAAGAGAAAAATATTAATGGAGCAATGAATGAAATAATAATGATAATACTAAAACATTAATATTTCTTTAAGTGCAAAGAGCATATTTCTAAAAATAATAAGAATAATAATAATAATACTAAAACGTTAACTACAAAGATAAGTTTAAGAGAAAAGGTTCCAGCAGAGGAATAATGGTGGTTGAAAAACAAAATCAAAACTTAGGCTGCAAGAATCGAAATTAATATAAATGTGTACTGAGTTTTACACAAATTTCATTAATCCTTGGTTCCTCTCTTTCTTGTATTCACAAGGTTGACCAAACCATGGCCTACACCCGCAAAGTTTTTCCTTCGTTTAGATCAGCTTCATCAGCTTCATCAGCTTCATCATGGTTCGAGGTGTACGCTGCCTTCTCCACATTCATGGCGCTCTTCAGAACTGCATTCAACGATCTCATACCCCACCAGTTTCGATCCTTCCTTGTCTCAAAGTTAGAAGCCTTCTTCAATACCCAACCAAATAATCAAATATCTCTCAAAATGAGCGAATACTGGGTCCGTCAGTATAAAGACAATCAACTTTTCCTTGCAGTGCGGGAGTACCTTACCTCGAAGATTACCCGCACCTACAAATCAGTCAGAGTTTACAAAGCACAAAATGAAAAGCACCTGAATTTCTCAGTGGATATAAACAAAGAGGTGGTGGACGAATTCGAAGGCACCAAGTTCACTTGGAAGCTGAACCAGCTTCGCGGGGCAAATTATGCCCATTTGGATAGGCAAGCCTATGTACTAACCTTCGAGGAGAGAAACAGAGAGAAAGTGATGGATCGGTATATCCCGCACGTGCTTAAAACATACGAGGCCATGAAAAGTGAGAACAGGATTCCTCGAGTCCATTCTTGGAGGCGTCACCGTTGGATCGACAGGAAGTTCTCTCATCCTGCCACATTCGACACACTGGCCTTGGATTCCGAGTTGAAGCAAAGTGTAGTTGATGATTTAGAACGGTTTCTGAAGGGGAAGGAGTACTACAACAAGGTGGGAAAGCCTTGGAAACGTGCGTATTTGTTATATGGTCCCCCGGGAACCGGAAAATCTAGCTTCATTGCGGCTATTGCCAATTACTTGAAATACGACGTCTATGATTTGGACCTATCTTCTGTTCTTTCTGATTCCGAGCTCATGAGTTCCTTGAGGAATGTATCTGACACTTCCATCCTGGTCGTTGAAGACATACATTGCAACAAAGAGGTCATTATTCGAAAAAGACCAGAAAATTTGTATGGTTCTGATTCAGAAGACGACCCCAATGCTGAGGTTATTGCGACGTTTACTCCGGCGAGTTTGCTGAATTACATGGATGGTTTAAGGTCAGGCGGTGAAGCAGGGTGGCTTGTAATATTCACTACTAACCGCAGAGAGAAAATAGACCCTGAGTTGCTGCGCCCTGGTCGTATGGACATGCACATTCACTTGTCCTTCCTCAGAGGTAAGGAGTTTCCGGTATTGGCTTCTAATTATTTGGGCATTGAGGGGCATCATCCACTGGTTGAAGAGATCCAAGGCTTGTTGGACAAAACACAAGTCTCCCATGCAATAGTAGGAGAGCTTCTCCTCAGAAATGAGGATCCTGACCTTGCTTTGGAAGCACTCGTTCAATTTCTCAAACAACAGTTGAACTGAACTCTATTGAAAACCAAAATTCACTTTCTATCTGTATCTTTTGTAATTCTCTGTTCTACTTAAAAGAGAGTTGAGAAAATACTGCAATGGATTATCAATTATAATTTTGCTTTCTTGAATTATGCGTTTAATTATAACTAAGTGTTTGATATATAAACCCCTATAATCACTGTTACATTTGGTTTCAGTGTCGGTTTCAGTCTTGACCTTTGATATCTGCAGGTACCTACGGTTACATTCAAACTCAGTTTTTGGTCAATCCAAAGAAAGGATGTTACGTTAGTAAAATATTCATTACTCTTGTTAATATTACCAAAGGTCACCCTTTTCTTTCATGTTGTAGTCTCTAGTAGGACAATCTTTAACTCTGACCTCATCCTTCACAACACTAACCCACACTCCCAACAAATTAATCTCCACATTTTATCACCTATATCCCCCTTTTTCTTATTTAAGAATTGCAGTAGTTTTTCTTTTCTGGTTGAACAATAATTAGAGTTTGATGTTAAGTATATTTCAGGATATTAAAAAAATAAAATGTCATTTCATATTTATAAAATGTTATATTTTCATGTAATTTTAAATAATAAAAGGCAAATGATTGAAGTTATTCTTATAATTAATCTACGGCATTTCTTAGTTTCTTTGTTTCATCTAATGGAATACTTTTATTCAAGTCATCGATTAAGACAACAGCATTACAATGATATCCTAATTAGATTCATATCTTATTTCTCAACAATCACCTATCTTTTAAATAAGTATATAAAACTAAGATTCATATCTTATTTCTCAACAATCATCTAACTTTTAAATAACTATATAAAACTAAGAAAAGAACAAAATTCAAAATTGTAATAAGGCCAAATTCAACTAAATCTATTAGGAAAGAATAATCCTAATCCCTTTGTCTCCGTTCTCCATTATCAAATTATATTATTTTATTAATTTTATGAGAGAAAAAAGCATAATGGGTATTAACAAGCATCAAAATTTTAGAATGTTGCATTATTAACATTTCACATAAATATTTACCAATATTATATTACTGTACATGGTGATCCATTGTTCATGAATTTACATTAGATATAATCTCTCTATTTACCATTTACCAGGTGAAGTTGCATACAATAATTCTATCATACTTTAGTTAAGAAAAGATCCTCAAGTTGTATGTTAATTTTATATTCACACTAACCATATATTTTCATTTGATTTAAAGATCACATGAAAATCGAGCTCAAAGATTAAACAAACGCTTAACTCGAAAGACAAACAAACGTTCGCCTATTCAAAATCGAGTATAAATATCAAGCAAATGCTTAACTCGGGAAACAAACAACCACTCAAAACTGAGTATAAAGATCAAGCAAACGCTTCAACTCAGAAGACAAACAAATGTTTGCCCACTCAAAATTGAGTATAAAGATCAACCAAACATTTAACTCGAGATACAAACAAATGTTCGCCCACTCAAAACTGAGTATAAAGATCAAACAAACGCTTAACTTGGTAGATGGACAAAGGTTTCCCCATTCTCAAACTCGAGTCCTGAATACAAGTTATGCAAAAACTTGAAAACTATAAAAGGCATACAACACGGAAAGTCTTGAAAGCTTGAAAAAAATGCTTTATCCAAAGCTTGAAAAAAATGCTTTATCCAAACGAAATAACACCGAGACGAGATCAACTCACTCAGCTACATTAGAGACTTATGTCCGTACTTACCGCTATTAATCTATTAATTGCTTAATTACCAATTGATAGTGTTTATTCTGATTGATTACGATTTACTCTAATTGATTCTAATTAATGTGTTTATTCTGATTGATTATGATTTACTCTGATTGATTCTAATTAAGGTGTTTATTCTAATTTATTATTATTTACTCTGATTGATTCTAATTAAGGTGTTTATTCTGATTGATTATGATTTATTCTGATTGATTCTAATTAACGTGTTTATTCTGATTGATTATGATTTACTCTGATTGATTCTAATTAACATGTTTATTCTGATTGATTATGATTTACTCTGATTGATTCTAATTAACTTCAATCATTCCACTAGAGCATACTAATTCCTGATTCTAAACATACAAAATCATTATGAGTAAATATATGGTTTTAAATGACAAGGTCCTATAAATACCACCTATGTCAATAAGGAGTATAATCTATCATTTATATATTTATCTCACTATTCTCTTACTCATATAATCTTAAACACCTTTTTGCACTCTTACTGACTTGAGCCCCCTATTCAGTTCAATGTCATCAACTTGGTTGGCATGACTTGAGCACGTCATCAATTCGGTTGCTGTCAATACAACATTCGGTTGCTATCAATACAACGATCTCCTTTTGAATTGGGTAAGAACAAAACCAACATGAATGACGAAATTGATATATATATATATATATATATATATATATATATATATATATATATATATATATATATATATATATAATTTTAAAATTTAAACATCTCTACCTAATTATATACCCACACTTTTATCTACCTCTTTTTTTCTAAAGCACAATATTAAAATTATTAGAAGAACTTATTATCAACATTAAATAACTTGATTACTTTTTAACCACAAATTAAATATTTTTGGATTAATATCTTAAAATGAAAATAAATTTTATTATATGCAAGAAATTGCTGAAATTGCTAATGTACACATCTATTTTTTTTTATTGGAATACTAAAAATTTATGTAGGAACCTGCTACCTTTTGATTAATTCATTTAGGTAATTGCAACATTGATTATTTAATCACATTATATCTTCTACAGATAAGAAGATAATAAATTCAAACATCTACTGTAAAACTACAATCAAATCATACAGTTTCATCTTTTAAATTAAATTAACTATTTCTTCTCTTAAAATTAGAAAAGTCAAATACATTTTTATATCTATTTATAGTACATGCTTTAAAACAATGACCTGTATCACATTTGATAGCCACTAGACAAAATTTATGTTAGTACACAATAGAAAGGTGGTCCCTGAGCGAAAATGATTTTCATAGGATTTAACATATATATATGTTCATGAATTACCATTCACCTATAATTATATATTCTGGGTTTTAGTTTACTTGCATATTTTATAAGAAATATTTTTAAAAAATATTATTGTTATTATTATTAAGATTTCAAGTGTATATTGAATAAGAATGACTCTGAATATCTTTATAAGAAAGAAGATATACATAATTATTTTTGTTTCGTTTTTTTTTTCTTTTTTTTTTCCTTTGCAAAGCATTATTTTGCCTTCAATGTTCTTGTGATTATTCTGTCTCAATTTCTTATTTGAGAAGGATTGTAGAGCGTGTTTCTGTTTCATTTTGACAATAGGGTAGGAAGGGAAATTCTACTTTGCTTCTAGTACGACATGGAAATGCGATGGAACAAATTTTTGAGATACCAAACAACAATGCTAAGTTAGTAGTCCACAGCGACGGCTCAGAATTAAAGTTCTAAAAATAGTTATTCATCACAACTTTTCATGATCTTTAAGTTTCAAAGAAACACCCCTTCAATGATATCCTCCTAGAGGTCAATTATTACATGCCTAGAAGTTTCTTCCACAAGTAAAGTAAATTTCTAAGAATTGCCATGAAGAAACTCGGAATTGTGCGGAATTGTGCAAAACTTTTTACAACTTAATTAGTTATATTGTTATAGTAGAGTCGGGTCTTCCTTAAAATATGCATCTTAAAATGATTTCTGTATGGAAGCATCCTTTTAAGTTTTGAGATAACCAAAAAACATTACTATATCCCCAAGATTTTTAAATGAACAGTTTCTGGTATGCTTCCTTCACTGTCACTCTATATTAATAAATGGTAGAGCAGGTCTTATATCTTATATTTTATGGTTTCATTTATACTTTAATATTGCAATAACATATTCCTAGTGATTCATTGGTTTAGGTATAGACAGACTTACGTGGATGTCATGACCAGAAAGAAAAGGGTCTCACTCTCACCCTTTATTATTTATACTCGGTTTGGGACTTGGTGACTCTATCTATCTTCCAAGCTCTAGCAGAAACCACTACCCATTCATTTCACCATGAGAACTTCTGCGGGGAGCTTTTCTTCCTCCTTTACAAATGTTCGTTCTGCCTCATCATGGTTCGAGTTGTATGCTGCTTTCTCCACATTCATTATGCTCCTCAGAAGTGCAATCAACGATCTCATACCCCAACAAGTTCGCGCTTTCGTTCACTCAAAACTGAAAGGTTTCTTCTCAAACCGTCAAAAAAGCAACGTGGTCTCACTTCAGGTCACTGAACTTTGGGACGGCCACACCAACCAGCTCTTCCAAGCCGTTCAAGAGTATCTCCCGGAAAGGATCTCACACTCTTACAAGTCCCTCAAAGTTGGGAAAATTTCAAAGCACAAGAACATAGTAATGGCAGTGGATGGAAAACAGGAGGTGGTGGATGAATTTGAAGGCATCAAGCTTAGATGGAAGCTGGTTGAGCAAAGCTCCCAGAAAGAGTCTGATAGTCGCGACCCTCTTCGTCCTCGCAAAATAACTGGTTTCGAGAGGGAGTCGTTTAGTCTGACCTTTGATGAGAAGCATAGAGATGTGGTGATGAACAAGTATCTCCTGCACGTTCTGAACGCATACCAGGAGATGCAAGCAAAGCAGAGAACCATCAAGATCCATTCCATTGGTGGTGGAAGATGTTGGCAGAAAAGTGACTTAACTCATCCGGCATCGTTCCAGTCTCTTGCAATGGATCCAGAGCAAAAGCAGGGAATCATTGATGATTTGGATAGGTTTTTGCGGAGGAAGGAACTGTACAAGAAGGTGGGGAAGCCTTGGAAACGTGGCTACCTCTTGTATGGTCCCCCAGGAACAGGAAAATCTAGCCTTATTGCTGCTATGGCCGACTACTTGAAGTTCGATGTCTATGATCTGGAACTAACCTCTGTGTTTTCTAACTCAGACCTCATGCGAACCCTGAAGGAGACATCTAACCGCTCCATCATCGTCATCGAAGACATCGACTGCAACAGAGAGGTGCATGTTCGATCACCACCAAAAGACTTTTCAGATTCCGATTCCGATATGGACCATAAGCATGTCAAGGTTTATTCTCTAAATTAGTACCTTCCCCTTTTTATTAACTGTTTCTAAGCTCTCTTTTTTTGTTCAGAAAATAACTCTAACTATCATTTTGTAGATTAAGACAAACAGGTTTACTCTGTCGGGTCTGCTTAACTACATGGATGGGTTGTGGTCAAGCGGTGGAGAGGAGCGGATTTTAATCTTCACAACCAATCACAGAGAGAGAATTGACCCTGCGTTGCTGCGCCCTGGTCGTATGGACATGCACATTCACTTGTCCTTCCTCAAAAGCAAGGCATTTCGAACTCTGGCTTCCAATTACTTAGGCGTTGAAGGAGATCATCCACTCTTTGAGCAAATTGATAATCTGTTGGAGAAAATAGAAGTCACCCCTGCAGTGGTAGCGGAGCAGCTAATGAGACATGAGGATCCTGAAGTTTGTTTGGAAGCGCTCGTTCAATTCCTCGAACAAAAGGCCAAGGAAATACTACTTTTAGACTAGCCATGTTTTAGAGTCTTCTCAACAGTAGCATCACTCCGATAAGATGCAGAATAAAAATTAGTGCCTTTTTGTTCTGTAGTGTTTAGAAGGGTACTTATGTCTTGAATTAGCAAAAAAGATTTGAAGATTCTAAATCTATGATCTTGGTTTGGTAAAATAAGAGGTTCAAAGGTTCAGATCAAAAAATATAAGCCAACAAGACTCTAATTAAAAATCGGGACTTTTGTGATCATTCTCACACGCTGGGGGTACTGATACTGTACAATTGTGTATTTTCCTACTTTTAATTTGCTGTCTACTACTTCCTGTAACTTAGGCGCCAGACTTAGACTGGTATTTACTATGCTGATAACGAATATGAGATGTAAAATAGTGCTATTTGAAGACGTGTTTAACACTTGGATATTTTGAATTGCTATTTTGCTACGAGCTTAATGGATCAAGGAAGATCCAATGGTAGTTTTGGCTAATTTTTCGTTATTTGGAGGTGGTACCGAGTATCTGACGCACTTATAGATCATGGTGTTCATTTAGGTATAACAAAAGGCAAAGTTTCTTATTTTGTCTCCTTTGGTTTGTTTCTATGTCATGATTAATGTTTTTAAAGTATGCTGCTAAGTCTGGTGAAAATTCTGTTTTTTTATTTTAATGTATCAATCTCAAACTTTTTCAAATTTTGTTTTAGTGAGCTTTCGTTTTAGATGCTTTTTTTTAGTTTTGTTCGTCTTGTGCTTTTTTATCATGGATGTTCAATACATAAAATATATGAAATGGTTTTGTCCCCAGCAATATGGAACGATGATTTTAGTCCGCTGATCCACTTATGTTCTGTCTTTCTCAAAGATCGATGTCAAGAGGAATAGACTTTTACGGAGAAATCTGTAGGTGGAGGAGTGTCTCATCATCACCTCAGCAGGATTCAGTGCAGGGAGAGTCTTATGGTGAAATCTGCAAAACATACATTCTCATTGTTGTCCTATGCTGTATTCTACATGAAAAAGGCGTAAGCGTTTACGGAAAATTCTACAAAACACCATGCACATCTTTAATTCATTTCATCAATTAATGATGGATACATATTGCATGGACAGAAACACAAATGATAAAAGCATATTACACACTTCATTTTAAACATCTTATTTAAGTTTATGTAATATAATAAATACTTCTTAGGTACACAATATCACCAATTTCACTATGTTTTTTCTAGAGAATAAAAGCTTATTTAAAAAACACATTCCTCTAGTGACACGTGAATAAAATTTACTTTATAGATTAAAAATAACAAATAAAGATTTCCACTAACAAATGATAAAGTTCACTTAAACTCAATTAGATTAGTCTTATTTAAAATATGAATTTATTCATAATTATAGTAAACAAATTATGAATAAATTATGAATTAATTGATGTGATATGAAAAAAATGTTGAAAAAATGTAAATTTTTTTTATGTTTATTTATTTAGTTTGTACTTATGTAAAGAATGAGTTTATCTCTTCCTTTTTCATGATGAGTTTTATATAAGGACACCTATTTTTATTTTGAAAGATTTGAAATGAATAGAATTTTTTGAAAAAAAATCTTGAATGTTTCTTATTTCAAGAGATTTTTTTTTTTTTTTGCTTATTATAGAGTGACGCTTCATAGTTTATCTCTTGATGACATCAGAGTTCATCAAACGGAACTGGAGAGTTTCTCTTTTGAGGTCTCTTATCTTATGAGTTAGGTCACAAAGTGACGATTCACCATCTTGTTTATCTTATAGATTTGAGTGACAAGAGGTTCTTCACAATTCCTAACATTAATTCTTATCTTGTAGGTCAGGTCATAAGTGGTGGATTACCATCTTTTATCTCATGAATTTGGGTGGCGCAAAGTGTTATTCTTATTCTTAGCATTATCTTTAATTATTTTTTTTGTTTCCGAGATTTCTACCAACTTTTGAAGATCAGGTTGATCTAAGAATTTATCCAATAATCACTTCTTGGAACTAGAGTGAAACAATCCTACCAAAATCGTTTTTTCTTGATATCTTAGATATTTTCAACTTCTATTATGCACCTCGAACTTGGAGATACCGCATCAATTAAACAGTCTAATATAACTAAAATTAAAAATTAATAATAATAACAATAAAAGTTCACATAAACCCAATTAAATTAATCTTATTTAAAATATAATTTTTTTCGTAACTATAGTAAAATAACTATAAATAACATTGCTTTCCAAGAAGTTACTACAATATTGTCAATCATATATTTGGAATTATTTATATTGAAATACCTTTTTTCTTATATTTTTCTGTAATTTATTTGTTTCACTCGTTTACTTTAAGTACTTTATCATTTTCTTTCACTTCCTTGTATAATATAATTTAATTTTCACATTGTACCTATTTGTTTACTATTTTTCTGGAAAACTCGAATAAATTGTCTTTTAAATAATATTCTGATTTGTAAATATTTTGTAATATTCAATCTCCAAAATTTAAGAACATGGGGAATATTTTACTTGTGTTTTAAATTCAAGTGACGCTTCTTTTAGAGTTACTTGTCACTTGGATATAACACATGCTAACTTGATTAACATCGAATTCTTAAGCCTAATACACACGTAAAATTTCATCCAAATCGCTGTTGACTTAGAAACCGAACTATGTTATTAAAGTGTTAAGCATTTTACATATAAATGATGTTTAATTTACCGGACAACTCACTAAATATTCACATTTAATTTATAAATTTAACACACATCCATAGCAAATAATCTACCATAAAGATAAATGTTTTAAAAGAAAGTATTTGTCATTTTCTTCAAATTCTTACGACTTCATGTTTGTTTTGACTGACCAAAATTTATAAAGAAAAACACTAAAATTTTTCATATTATGATATTTAATGTCTTATATGAATGAAACAAATATATTAGAATTTAGAAATGGAAAACTATTATGTCAAGTTCATAAAATTCAACTTCAATTGTATCTTTATATCATTTTAATTAATTTTATATGCTTGCAAATCTTTAAAAAAATTATAAAAATCTTATTCAATTTGATGTTACAATTATAGGATCATAATTCTTTACTTTAACATTAATTTAGAATTTTTATGTTTTAGTTAACAAATATATAAATTACCCAACTACTACAAATATTTGTGGACAGAACTTCGGTTTAGCAATATACTACTTCAATTATTGTGTGTGTGAAAAAAAAAATACTAAAACAAGTCAAAAGTTCAAAAACTAAAATAAAAATACCGAAAAGTTGAAGGCCTAAAAATACATTTTTCCTACTTATTTTTTTCTATTATTACTATAAAGAGAAAAACATAAATAAAAAATACATGCATAATAAGTTATAAATGTTTCAATTATAATCATAATAAATATTTCCATTTCTTTTATTGCCATAATATAATTAATTATGTTACTTTATGCTTCTAAATTATGTGTATTACTTTAACATTTTTAGTGGGATTATTGATATTTTAGTCTATTATTACCTACCTTATTACCCTTTTTTTGTAATTTATTAAAATTAAAATAAAAAAACTAAAATGTAAATTATTACAATTTTATGTCGTATTACTTTAAGAATGTAGATATGTAATATTATTATAAATTAATTTTTAATTATAATTGATCAATTCACATATAAAAGTATTGATTTTTTTTTTAATTTATCTAATTAAAATAATTAAATTAAGTCTCTATAAAAGTTATATTTAGAAATAAAGATTGAGTTATCAAACATTCCTCGTAAATCAACCAACAGATCAATACTGAGAGTGCGTGTTTGCGAAGTTTCCGCGTATGTTCAACGGGTTCGCCAATTACGCGCGAAAACTAAAAATGTAGGTAAGGCGATTCCTCAAAATTTATACTTTTTAAAATATGAAAAGAATTTGGTTAAAAAAAAAAAAAGATAACTTTATAATAAATGTAAGCTGAAGTGACTAATATAGTCATCACTTTTAAAACTTGTTTTTGGAAAAAAAGAAATTGAAATGCTTTTTCAAGCATGTTCATGACACTGACTTTCCCTGAAAAAGACACGGACATGCCGTGCGATGAAAATGACAGAGCATAGGAAGTTGAAGGAAACAAAATTACCATATACTCTCATAAATAACAATAACGGAAAAAAAATTGACAACCAAGTTTTGCAGTTTTACATTAATAATATTAATTGATATATTTAAATGAGTTAACAAATAAATTAATGAAACATTATCATTTAAAATTTAAATTAATTGTACATTAAATATTTATTAAATATTTTTGTTTCATTAAATATTAAAATATTTTTTTAATTATTCCTAGGTTTGACTTTTATTATAAATGGACATATTTTTTTCTATTTTAAATATGTTAAGATGATATTAAAATATTGCCTATTTTGGATTGTTGTTGGAGTATTTTTAAAAGATGTTTTTTCAAAAATTAAGAAAAGAAAGTGTATTCATGGACAAAAAATTTATTATTAATTTAATTTTTCTCTTTTAATGTTATTCAATTTATTTTTAATTTCTTTTAGAGCTAATTGAGTTACAAATAGTGAAAAATTAAAAATTAAAGAATAAAATACTCCCTTTTGATAAAGGTGTCAAAATATTATTTGTATAACAAAAATTAAAAAAAATGAAGAAAAACTTTAACATGAGGAGCAAGACTGAAATCAGTATAAATAGTGGGTTTGAGCCAAATTGGTTCATTCACTCATCCTTGGCCACTCCCAAATCGTCTTTCCCCTGACATTTGAGTTAAAAATCAGCATGGGATTGTACTCCCAAAACCTTTTTTCTTCTTTCACATCAGCATCATCATGGTTCGAGGTATATGCTGCCTTCTCCACACTCATGATTCTCCTCAGAACTGCAATCAATGATCTCATTCCCCATCAACTTCGATCCTTCATCGCCTCAAAGCTGGAGGCCTTCTTCTCCAAATACCAAGCAGATAGCAATGTCTCTGTGAAAATTAGCTCCTTTTGGGATATAACTTCTGGAGAGCGCAATGAAATTTTCGATGCTGCCCTGGCGTACCTCCCCACCCAGATTAGTCACACCTACAAATCGCTCAAAGTTGGCAAACTGGAAAATCAGAAACACTTTGAGCTTGCAGTGGATGGAAATGAAGATGTGGTGGACGAATTTGAAGGCGTCAAATTCACTTGGAAGCTGGATGAGGGGTCCAAGGAGGAGTCAAGTAATGTCAGGAACCATAAGTTTGCATTAACCTTCAATGAGAAACAAAGACAGAGGGTATTGGATCGGTATCTCCCACATGTGCTTAAAAAATATGAGGCCATAAAAGATCAGAGAAAGATTGTAAAACTCTATACCAGGGTAGATGGCTATTGGAACGAAAGTGAGTTATCACATCCTGCAACATTTGAGTCATTAGCCTTGACTCCTGAGTTGAAGAAAAATATAATTGATGATTTGGAACGGTTCTTGAGGAGGAGGGACCTTTACAGGAAAGTTGGGAAGCCTTGGAAGCGTGGCTACTTGTTGTATGGACCCCCCGGAACAGGAAAATCTAGCCTTATTGCAGCCATGGCAAACTACTTGAAATTCAATGTGTATGATCTGCAGCTTTCTTCTGTTTACTCTGACTCGGACCTCAAGAGATGCTTGAGCGATGCATCTAATCGTTGCATCGTTGTGATTGAAGACATAGACTGCAACAAAGAGGTGCATGCAAGATCAAAGCCAAATGGTCCTTCAGATGATCAAGATTCAGACTCCAAGGTTTGTTTTCCTGTTTTGTACGTACTACAGGTTAATTTATGTTTACAAGTAATGAGAGTTGTTTTCTTAAAATGAATCCACAGGTGGAGCCAAGTAGGTTTACTCTGTCTGGTCTGCTTAACACCATGGACGGTTTGTGGTCAAGCGGTGGTGAGGAGCGGATAATAATCTTCACTACTAACCACAGAAAGAAAATTGATCCAGCATTGCTGCGCCCTGGTCGTATGGACATGCACATTCACTTGTCCTTCCTCAAAGGCAAGGCCTTTCGTGTCATGGCTTCCAATTATTTGGACATTGAAGGAGATCATCCACTCTTTGAACAAATTGATGATCTGTTGGAGAAAGCAGAAATCACCCCTGCAGTGGTAGGAGAGCAACTGTTGAGATATGAGGATCCTGATGTTAGTTTGGAAGAATTAGTTCAATTTCTGATAGAAAAGGTGAAGGGCACTAATCGTGACTGAGAGTTTAAGAGGGTTGGTTTGAGTACTAGTGAGTAGGGAGTTGTTATGATTGTTCTCGTACATGCCCAGGAATCTCACAATGGAGTTTCTTATAATCTTATTCTGAATTCTTGTGTACGACTCTGCCCTCTCTCTCTCCTTAAAATAAAATTAATGATGTTTCATGGTGCCTACATATGTTGTTCAATGAAGTGTTGTTGATACTGAAGTTTGATGCGTTTATGTACCCTAACTACAATAGTTAAAGTAGATGTAAGTAACAAGAAAATAAGTACAATAGAGACTAATTCAACTATCAAATTATGTATGGAAAGGGAGGAAGATTCCCATCATCACCAAAGCACAAGCATGGCCTCCTCTGGTGAACGACTGGTCCAAGGAAATAGTCGTTGATGATTGTTAAGTAGATCTATTAACCAAACTAAACCCCTTAAAATTTTAGATTGAAGGTGATGTGATTTGCTTATGATATATTTCGTTATTATATATGTGGAATGGGAAGTAACTCTCCCAACAATAACAATGTTGACTTCAAGCTCAAGTATGAGTTGGTGGTATGTGTCTACGATGAGTCAAACGGATGCGTCTTGGAATGGTCCTTGACCGTGGAAGAGTTGGAGCTTGAGTAACTGATTGGGAAGTACCATGTGGGGCTGAAAATTTATTCATTTTCAGTTATGAATGGTCATGTTTATTAATTTATAATTATATAATTTAATCTTCAATCCTTTTTATTAATTCATAGTTATATTATTTTTTTTAGTTACACATTTATCTTTACTAAACTTAGAATTATTTAATTTAATTTATTTTTAATTATATATTTATTCTCTTTATTACATTTATGATTATATTATTTAATTTATTTCTATTCAGCAACTAGTCTTATGTATTGATTTATATATTTTTTATTTTATGTAGTTGCGATATCTTGATCTATATTTAATTATATATTTAAACTTCTTATTTTGTTTTATTTTTATTATTCTAAACATCATTCTTTCATAATCTGAATAAATACATATAGAATAGTAATAACAATAAAATAAAAGTAAATATATTTTTTTATTATTCAATGAATTTGATAAGAGAAAGTTACATATATATTTTATTATTATTTTTTTATTTGTTTGGATAGTATGTATAAATTATTCATGAAGATAAATGTGACACATCTTAATAGTTATCACATTATTTCATCAAATTACACTTTGATACATTGTTGGATGAAAAATTAAAATCATGAGGAAGTTTATAATTCATAATAATATGTTAGATAATATATATATATATATATATATATA
>Ga0209700_104973_pt1 | contig 23138 bp, 15 predicted proteins | sample SiratroredBW_FD_187528 | JGI IMG/M metagenome (GOLD analysis project Ga0209700, IMG submission 187528) | Root nodule microbial communities of legume samples collected from California, USA - Siratro red BW (SPAdes) (version 2) | ecosystem: Host-associated > Plants > Roots > Nodule | place: USA... | reverse complement strand
ATAAATTAATAATAAATAATATTTAAAAGTAAAATTAATAAATATTATGTAAAATTTTGTAATAAAGTATTGTATAATATTATTAATAAATAAATAATAATAATATAAATATAATTTAATAAAAAATTTAAAATGAAAACAAATTGTAATAATTATTTTATTGTTGTAAAATAATAATAATATTTAAATCTAATATTAAAATTATTATAAAAATTTTAATTTTATATTTTAAAAATAATTCATCTTAGTTAAATTAATACATTTTATAATAAATTAAATTTTATTTTAAAAATAATTATGTAATTTAATAATTTATATTTTTAAAAAATATTATCAATTATATTAAATAAATAAAAAAATTATAAATAAATAAAATATTTATTATACCAGTCACATCACTCACAAACTTATTTTTTATTCAAATTTTATCATCTTTTCTTTAATTCAAACAATTAAATTTTCTTCTTAAATCATCTTAAATTCACTTCTCCAAATTCGCGAATCTAAATAAACCGTTATAGCTCAAATAATTTAAATTAATGTATATGAATCAAATAGTGTATTTGAGTATACATATATATTTGCACCATTTATATCCTATAAAATGTAAGATTTTGTAAATGCGTCTACATATAAGTACGTGATTATGAATCTTACTATATATGTTATATAAATATGAACTTATGAATACGATTTTTAGAATGAGAAAGTAGAGGATATCAAATATTATTTAAGAGATAAAGTTGAGAAAAATATGATATTGATAGAAAAACTTCAAGGCTATGTGAGAAAATTTTAAGTGACTAGATTTTATCACCTGGTATGTAAAGTTAATCTATTTTCAATTTAAAATATTTATGAGACGAATAGGCTAGACTCATGAAATTATAACATCTTAAGAACTTTTTGATTATGACATGTCTTTTGGTGAGAAGGAAAAAGAAAAATTTTGCATCTTGGTCTATAAATCTTGGTTGAATAAAGGTGTTTTTATTAAATTGAATATATAATAAGCTAGTAAATACTTTACCTTTGGCTAATGAATTTTGACACCATTCTATTAGAACAATTTACTTTCAGTTTTTTATTGGAAGTTATAGTTTCATAAACTCATGTATGCATATGAGTTGTTACATCTTCATATTGTGAATATATAGATCCTCCCTCCAAAGCTAAGCTGAGCACTTAAAGCAGGTGTATTTCTACCCTTTCAAGTGGAGACTATGTTCATAGTGGCTCTGCCCAATCCAGACCTTACGAATAACACCTTTAGCCTTTATGATGAGAACTTGCACCGAAATACCTTGAATTCCTCTGGTACCCTTCTATACCCTGCTTTGTGAACTAGATATCTTATTATCAAGGAAGCCCAAAAGTTGAAAGACATGTACGTTTACCTGCTTGGTTTTCTACCTAAGACACTTTTGCTAACATCTTCTAACACTCTAGTTGTTCTCTCTAACTTAGATGATGAAGAGTTGAATTAAGGTGGTCCTTAAGGGAAGAATGATTAACGTTTAAAGAAAAGGATGAGAAGAACAAATATGCTAAGCTTTGGGGGCTTATGCTAAAGAGGAAGAGGAATAGATGAAGATGAAGAAAAGAAGAAGTTTTTTTTTTTTTTTCTTTTCTTGTATTTGTAAATTTATTATAACCAATTAAAATATAAAGTTTGAAATCTTTTTATTAGTTTTTCACATTGTACGATGTATAAATTGAAACAAGACTATATCTTCTTGATGTAATGAAACATAATGAGAAATCTTATTCAATGACAAAGTTTGAAATCCCATCAAACTTATGTTGTAAAGTTTATCTACAATGCATCTTGTGAAAATGTTCATGTTTTAAATTTTATTATTTTAAGCATAATAAAAAAAAGAGATGGTTAGAATTTAGAATTTTGATTAACTGTTGTTAAGTAACAAAGAATAAATTATGAAAACACTTCATCTATAAAACACATATTTTATAAAAGATAAAATCATGTGAGACGTGTAGGTGTAGCTAGCTCCTTCTGAAAGGAGAGGGTTGAATGAAGCCTGGATTTTTTTTTCAGCTGATAAAGATAGATTATCTGTTAAATCGTCTGATCAAATTGTCTAGCAAGATCGTCTAGGCAAACATTCTAATCAAGTAAGATAAAATAAATAACAAAGCAAAGTATCTCTTAAGAGAAAAAAGAAGACAACACACATGAAATTACCTTGGTTCACCCAAATCTGAACTACATCTAGTCCCTTTAAGCCAACATTTAAACCTCCTCAAGTCACAATAAATATTCACATTTCTCCATGTTACAACGATTATTCTCACCTCTCTAGGTTACAACGAGTATTCACACTTCTCTAAGTTACAACCACTACAAAAAAAACTAAAAATTACCGACGAGACAAATCCATCGGAAACATTCAAAATTTGTCGGTAAATTAATTGTATATAAATTTACCGACAGATTTCTGAGTCCATCGGTAATTACCGAAGGATTTCCAACGGATTCTAAATCCGTCCGTAATTACCGACGAATTTACCCTGAATCCGTTGATAAATCCGTCAGTAATAACAGATGAATTCAGTAATCCGTCGATAATAATATCTTACCGATGGATAAAATTTCGCCGATAATTTGACTTTTTCTTGTAGTGAATGAATACTCACACTTGTCCAAGTTACAATGAGTAATCACACTTCTTGAGGTTACAATGAACATTCACACATTTTTATACTATACCTTCTTAACCTTCCTATGAGATTAAGAACACTAAAGAAAATAAAAAACACTCTCAAAGAGAACACAAACAAAGCTTACAAGGGTATAACTTTACAATGTGAAGAATTACATTGTTTTAGTGTGACATCCCAGAATTTTACAACATTATTGTCGCAACCGGGATCATAACAGGGACGACAAAAGAAATAGTTTTTATAATTTTCAAAACAGAGGAGTCGTCACCATAGTTTATATGAAAAACTATGGAAAAATCAAAAAAGGATAAGGCAAGTATGTGAAAACCGGATTTTGGGTCTGGGAGTTGGTTACGTGTGGGGAAGGTATTAACACCCCACAACGCCCGTCCTAAGACGGTACCTTTAATTAAATAAATAAAATGAATGTGATTTTTTAAAATGTTTATTTTTCCAAGAAAAGAAACAAAATTTTTAAATAAAACAAAAAATATTTTGTTCTTACGTATTTCAATCAGGATGGAAAATCAGGGTTACATAGTTCTATGAGAAAAATTGATTGTTGAGTTGTTTAATATTTGTTAGTTTTGAAAGTTTTTTTATATTTTTATTATTTTTGTCAACCTCCATCTTGGATATCGTTAGACGCATACGACCTCTTAATAATCCAAACGAAATTAAAAAATTTTCAAATTAAATTCCATAACATAGACGACCATTTAGGAATTCAAAATTTATTTTAAAATCTAAAAATAAATTAAAATCTTTCAAATTAAATCCCATGACGCGGACAACCATTTAGGAATTCAAAATTTATATAAAAATTCAAAAGAAATTAAACTCTTTTAAATTAAATCCCATGATACGGACGACCATTTAGGAATTCAAAATTTATTTTTATTAAAAATTAAAGAGTAAAAATTTCCAAAAGATAAAAAATAAAGCATGCAAAAAATAAGCTTAAACTATGGAGGTAAAAAAAAAAAGGTTGGCTATGAGCATGTGTGGTGTAGTTTTAGGTGTTGTTTTGAAGGGATTTAAGGTGCTATTTTGAAGGTGAAGTAGTGCAATGTTGGGTGTTGTTTTGGAGGGATTTAAGGTGTTGTTTTTGGAGGTGAAGTGGTGCAGTTTTAGGTGCTGTTTTGAAGGGATTTAAGGTGTTGTTTTGGATGTTGTTTTGGAGGGTTTTAAGGGTTGTTTTGGGTTGAGTTTTAAGTTGCAGCTAAGTGGTTGACGCATAGGGCAGCGTGGTGGTTTTCATGGGAGGTGGAAGCAAGGAGCTTGTGTTTGGTGCTTTTCGGGTGCATGGTGGCAAGGTTTTGTCTATAGGGTGTGGTGGAGGCGCAAAGGATGGTGGGAGACGTGGCTTCATTGAAGTGTTGTAAAGGTACATGGCGAGGGTGCAGTGGTTAGGTTTGGTGGTGTGGCAGCTATTGAAAGAGTGAAAGTTTGGAAGCAGTGAGAGGAGTAATGGAGGTAAGGGGGTGAGGGCTGTGTGTTTTTTTTTTTTTTATAAATTTTGGTTTGCAGGATATAGTAAAAAAATGAAAACAATAACAACAATCACACAAACCTTATGAACATCATGTTTTAATTTTTTTAAAAATAAGAAATAAAAAATCATACCTTTAGTTTTTCAAAAATGATAACCTTCTCTTTAAATGCTCCTTGCTTTTCAGTTTTAAACTGAGTATAGATAGTAAGATAGGAGGACCAATCTTCCTTTTTCTCCTTCTCAGTATTTTTCAGTACTCACTTTATGCTCTTTTTTTCCCTTTTCTTTCTGTCAGTGATATTTTTTCTACTCTTATTTTTCTTCGTCCTTTTTAATGTAAGAGTAGTTGTGAAAGATTGACTCTTTTTTTTTATTATTTATTATTAAAGATAAATGTGTAGATGAACGTGAGAACATGGGATGAAACAATTTGAAAACAATTATATTTTATTATAATTTCTATTTTATTTTATTTTATTTACTTTTATTATTGTGAAGTAGAGAACGTGGATGGTTATGAGCAGTTTTAAAATTGACTGGTTCTTTTTTATTACTATTATCTTTATTTTGTTATGGGAGTTGAGATTGAGTGAGAAGATACGTTGAATCTTCCTTCTATATATTTTTTATTTTTATATTTTTATGTTTTTATTATTTTCTCTTTTTTCCTTTTTATTTATTTATTTACTTCTTTTTTTTATTATTAATTATTTTTATATGAAAAAACTAAACTAACCAAGTATATTTTTTTTATTATTTTCTATAAAGAAAAATGTTTTTTTTTAATGCGTTGACAATTATAAATATTAGAAAAATGATCTATTGTCTCTGTAAACTATATCATCTAATTAGTATTTGAATCTTTTATCCTAGACGAAAGGAGACGTGTCTATGGTAAATACATTCAAAGAAATAGAAGGTTCTATTTTAAGAATGTTCTATAGTCATGAGATGATGCTTAAGTAGGGAGGTAGAACAAGGAATTGAAAAACAAGCAAAACAGGAAGAATTTATCTACTATACAAATGATGTCTAGACGAATAATCTTTATATGTTACAAACAATATAAGGTAACCATTTCCTTTAGATGACTAGTAATAATAGATTTTCTCTGCTTACCTAGCATTTCAGGAATTTGACCATAGGAAAGACAAGTTGTGAGATGAAATAACTTCTTAAGAAAGTTAGATGTACCTAGATAAATATCATTGCAAAAACAATGTTATAGATAAAAATGAGTATGTGGATCCCACTTTCTACTATTGGTCAGAGATATTTTACATCTTAATACTTATCTCTTAGTAACTAAACTAAACTAGATTCAAAAGAACCCATTGGATTACAACTAAATAGTCTAGGAGGAATATTAATAACCTATGCATGATTTATCTATAAATAGGAAGTTCGAAAACTCGATACAATCATAATAATGGTGGAGGAAGTTCTGCTTCAAAACTCGCAAGGTACAAAAAGGAGGTATACTTATGTGTTGCATATTGTTGTGTTTTTCGACCCCTAAGCCTCACAAATCTACTAATTCTTTCTAAACGTTTTAATGAAAAGTTTATTCTATGATTCTGAAACTTCTACTACAGAAAATGAATGATAATCTTTACTGATGATTGTTTTATTCCCTTATGGGGGGAAGGGCCTCATGATCATGATTGTTGCCATTTTGACATCACGTTAACGAAGGATTGAATTCCTTAGGGTTTGAGATGATTGGAAGTATTGATGCTTATTTATCCTGACTAGTCTTAATTGATTATGAGTATTTTTTTCAACATTTCTCTCCAATACATGTAATAATGAATGTGAAAATGATATTTCGTCATATAAATGGTTTGATGATTTTATTTCTCAAGTATAATTCCTAATTGATATTTCAAATGATTATGGGACGAAAATCATTATAAAAATAACATGTGAACTTTGGTTTTTTATGAAAATATTTTCTTTGAAATATATACAATAACATGGTTTTATATGTGTATCTCACTTTTCCCTGGTTTCTTTGGTTTCTTTGGTTATGAATCATGAATTGCATACGGGCGGACAAATGTATTTTCACCAATCCTTTAATGAATAGTGACTCAACCTAATCATTTGGAGACTTGGGAAGGACTCATGTGAATGGATGGTGTCCCAACCTAGCCTTCAAAAGGATCTACCAAAGTCACAGGGGAAAAAGACCTTGATTGTGGGTTTTACTTTGACAAAATTTCATCACAGAAGTTAAGGAAAAAGAGAATATTAGACCGTCAAACCCTAATATTCTTTCTTCTGGCTAGGAAGACCTGTGAACAAGGATCTTGATCTAAGAGACAAAGAACAAATGTAACAAAAGACAACGTGAAGTAAGATAGATGAAAATGATCATGTATCAGTTTTCTTTGTATCAAGAAATTATTCATTTTAGATTTGTAACTATGCTATAATTAGACGATAAAAGGAGGTTGTAAGTATACTGTAAAAGACTCAGGATGGATAATAAAGCATTGATTTAGATGAATCATATTATTTGGTAATACATGATTTTTAATTATTCAATGCATTTCTGTTAAAAAAAATTAGAGATTTTTGCAATATAGTATCCTTGATAAAATTAATTTAAGATAATTCTGAAAAAGATATTTTGTTTCCTGAAAACACGTTAATATCTTTTTGTTTCACAAAACTTGTAAATAAAATCTTTTTGTTTTCATATATTATATTACTTTGATTAAACTTATAGCAAATATATGTATTTGAAGATTTTGTTTTTCACAATTAATTGTTTTAAACAAAATCTGTTACACATTTAACTTGTTCATCAGAAGTTTGTAATGAACAATCTATCAGAACATCCATCAAGAAGAAAAGTTGTGGATGCTTAGTTGGTCTACTATATACTGCAATTGCACAAAACACTATTAGATCATTTAAATTGCAAATAAACATTCATTCTGAGTTTTGTTGTTATGAAATTAAAAGTCTTATCAACCGTTTATTACGAATACATGTTGTAAAATGTCGAAGAGTGTATTGTGTACTACAACTGTTAAACACATTGCTAGAACATCTAAAATACAAATAAATCATTTAATTTGATTTTGTTATCATCAAAACATAAATTTTGCATATGATCTTCTAGTCATCAACCATCTAGAAGCTTAACAGACAATTTAAAAGCTTAACAAACCATCTATTTGATCATCCAAGGTCTAAACACACACTTTCCATTGTCCTTGAGACATATGTTCTCCTTCTTATCTCTTCTTTGTTCAAACTCTTCCTATTTCAATTTGAGTTTTGCTTGAGTCTTTAAATAAAGCCAAATTTAAACCAAAATTTTTTAAGAAAAAAATAAGAAATAAACTACAATTCAAAAAATATAATGAAAATAAAGACAACGTGAAGTAAGATAGACAAAAATTATTATGTATGAGTTTTTCTTTATCAAGAAATTATTCATTTCATATTTATAACTGTTGTAATTAAACGATACAAGAAGGTTGTAAGTATACTATAAAAGACTCAAGATGGATAATAAAGCATTGATTTAGACAAATCATATTATTTGGTTTAACTTATGTATTTTTTCATGACTTTGTCATACCAACTTCCATTAAATTATTTGTTTGTCTATTCCACTTGTAAATGATTCTATTAAATAGTTCCTTCTTGATCACTTCCTTGTACTTGTTTTAACTTCTATCTTAAATGAAATATTTCTTCACTCCTTATTTGCATAATGATTTTTTGTTTGCCTTTGTGTTATTTACCTTTTCATGTACAAGAGAACTAAAGAAGTAGTATGTCTTCATATTTTGTACTAAATCAATATCATACATATGGATATGCTAGTTTAAATAACCTTTCATCTATTGTTTGAGTTGTTTATTCATCCTACTTCTGTTAAACTTGTATTCTTAAATTTTCTTGATCAAATACCATGTTTGATCTACTAAAATATCGTTTGATAGATGTTTAGGTCTTTAGCATATTTTGCATACCTTGGTATTCATCTCTTCGATTCCGTCACTACCAAGGTTATGATTGTTGTTTTAAGAATCTAGTACGCGAAGATTCTTTTTATCTTCCCATTTCTGCCACGAGTCACTTCGTTTATTAGACTCGTGATGTTTCTTTTTTGATTTATTTATAATATTCAATAAAATATTTAATATTTTATACATTAGAAAAGGGATGTCACATTTAACACTCAACCCAATACACTAAATGCTCTAATAGCTAGATTAAACACTCATTAAAACTCTTTTTTTTTTCTTGAATATGATCACTTGTATAACTTTTTTTTTCTTGGCTTATCCTTGCTTTCTTTCTTCACCTTCAATATCTTTATAGAGCTTTTCAAATATGTCATTTGATACTTGAATTGGTTAATTTTGAATTGTGCAATATCTTCATATCTTTATCTTTTTGTTGGTAGACACTCAAATAGAAAACTTGGATTTGCAATCTTTTAATTTGTTTTGGATTGAAAGCGTGTGTGATTATTCAACGCATTTCTATTAAAAAATGATTTAGAGTATTCACAATATATTACAGCTAATAAAATTAATTTAAGATAATTTTGAAAAAGAATATTTTTGTTTCCTAAAAACATGTTAATATCTTTTTGTTCCACAAAACTTCTATATAAAATATTTTTATTTTCAGATAATTATACAACTTTGATCTAAGATAGTTTTAGAAAATGTATGTATTATGAAAATTTCATTTTTCACAATTAACTGTTTTGAACAAAATTTTTGACACATTTAACTTGTTCATTAGGCCGTTTGTCATAAACAATCTATCAAACTATTTATCACGAACAAAGTTGTAGACGTTCAATTGATCTACTACATACTACATATTGAAACTGTATAAAATACTATTAGATCATTCAAATAAAAAATAAAATATTCAATCTAAATTTTGTTGTTATGAGATTAAAGTCTTATCAAACCGTTTATTACGAATACATGTTGTAAACATTCGAAGAGTGTATTGTAATTATATAAGATATTGTTGGAATATCCAAAATATAGATAAAGTATTTAGTTTGATTTTGTTATCATTGAAATATAAACTTTATATATGATTTTCTAGTTATCAGATCGTTTAGGAGTTTAACATACCATCCAGGAGCTTATCAAACCATCTAGATAGATTGTTGAATGTCTCAACAACTTTCCAGTGTCAATGTATTATCCTTCTTATCTCTTCTTTATGAACTCTTCATATTTCAATTTGGGCTTTGCTTGGGTCTTTAATTAAAGCCAAATTTAATCCAAAATTCTTTAAGAAAAAAATACGAAATAAATTACAATTCAAAAAATATAATGAAAATAAATTTTAGTATGAAATCACAATCAAAATAAATTGTTACTTTAAACAATTATTTTATTCTTTAAATCTAGTATTAGTAAAGATCATTATCATGCACACCAAGACCGATTATAATACTTCGATAGACTTTTTTTAATTGCTTAGATTTTAGTTAAGTATCGATTGTAAGAATCTATGATCAGATCGATGTAGTCCTAAACTACTTTTATGTGAGTGCTTTATGCAAATATTTATCATATGCATTTGATTGCACTTCATTCAGTGCCACATGCAAAAATAAATTATTCAAATGATGACTTATATTTGAAATCATAATCAACTAGTTGATATATTTATTAAGGGGCATTACAAAATTTCATCATTCGTTATCAAAGCTTGAATTGATCAATATCCTTTATCCATCTTGAGGAAAGTATTGTGGAAAAATAGAAAAATATTAGTTTATTTACAAAATAATTTCAGACAAACAAACATTGAAGAATTGAAGAAAAGGAAAGAAAGTTTTTTTTATTTATTATTGTATTAAGTAATATCAAATAACAAATAAGTTTAGTACCTACAAATTCAGATATATTGGTCAGTGTAAATAATTTTTTTTTCTCTATTTAATTGTGACAGCTGCATATCCCCTATAATATCTTATCTATATATTCATATACTGCAGAAAGAATATTTGGTTCTTCTTGATTGATTTTTTTACACTAAGATTAGGGATTCTTAATCTTTCAGCAACTGAAAATGATTATTTATTTTATCAAGATGTCATCTTTGGAATTTTAATATTCAATAAGATAAAATGTGTTAAAAAATTATTTTAGTATTTTACTGGTAATTAGTAATGTCTAATGAGATAGTCACATGTTTTTTTTAATAAAGACAGGAATCAGAGGTCCCTCAACCCTACCGAGTCGGACAACAATGAAAACAACAAAACTCCAACTCAAAAAATGTCACACAAGCCTAGATCAGGGCATCTTTATGGAGAGATGCTTATCTAGATTCTAAAATAGAATAATTTACTAATGGAAACAAAAATAAAAATATATAAATTTATTATTGTCTGTAAATGTTCCATGCAAATACAGATACCAGTAACTGCAAAATCTAGATTATTTTTTTATATACTCAAACAAACAATGCGTTAATTAAACAAGATGTGAACCAGCAACGGGGTAGGCAAATGATTCCAAGGACAAAAAGAAAAAATGATGAAACATGTCAAATAAATATCAATGTTAGTGCTTCTGCAGATATGAAAATAAGCATAGAAAACATGGATAGAGTATCTTTAAGATCCACCAAAGAAACGGGAAATTATATTGAATAAATGGTCCAATGTAATTCATAGGTTCTAGTGAACAACGTGACAGGAAAAAAGCACGAAACCACCCGGGTTGATGGTCCCCCCAAGTACATAGAAACAGAAGTGTAAGAGAAAGTGTACAATGCTGAACATATGTTTAGATTTTAGTACAGAACAACAAAAGAAATATCTAAGGTCTTGGAGAAGATTAAGATCCTCGCCAACTATGCTACCAAACTTGTACAGTGAAGGAATGGTCCAGAGGGGCTCACCAAAACTTTCCACGGTACAACTAATTATACATTCACAGACATCAATACAAGCCAAGAAACTTCACATGGGTGCCAGCAAAGTGATGTGTTCCATTTCCCTCTCAAATCCTGACCCATCAAAGAGCCCCATTTTCACTTTTGGCATCACGAGTAAAGGCTGGAACCACATGGTCCTTACCTTCTCAGGATGATACTGCAGACATATCTCTGCTTGATCTGTTGTATTTCATGTGGCTCTTTACTAACTGCCCTGCTGCTATAGCAGACATCAGCGACAGCTCCCCTGCTAGAACAGATCCAGCAACAATGGTGGCCAAAAGCCTCGAGTTTGATCCTGGGGAATCCTTGCTTGCACCCTTTACACCAAGAAGATTCAAGCATGCAGATTGAGAAGGTAGTTGAGTTCCACCCCCCACTGTACCCACCTGAAAGGATCACGAGTCTTACACAAACTTAGCAATTGAATTGGAACATTAAGTATATAAAATTCTCCATAAACACTTGTAGAGAAGAACATAATAAAGTAAAATGAATTGAACAAATCGAACCTAATATCTACTTATGTACCGAGCACTTTTAAGAAGTCTTCATTTAACTTTTCCAAAAGTCATTCTCCAAAAATTGAAGTGTATATGATTTTAACTTGTAGAGAAACACAATGTATTTTATCTTTGTTCTTGTTTTTTCTCCTTTAAGTACTTAAAGTCCAAAAGATTCCATGTAAGATAAAAATAAAAATCTATCAGGGTGCTAAAACTCACCTCTATGGAAGGCATGGTCACTGAGATGTGAAGGTCTCTCCCATCATTCACAGCTTCCATCATGGTTATGCAATGGGAACTCTCAACATTCTGGGCCGGATCTTGACCAGTGGCTATAAAAATGGCAGAAACAATGTTGCTGGCATGAGCATTGTATCCACCAAGAGCACCAGCAACAGCAGAGCCAGCAAGGTTTTTGAGCATGTTAAGCTCAACCAAAGCTGCCACATTGGTCTTCAACACCTTTTTCACTATATGTTCTTTGATAGTTGCTTCACAAACTACTGACTTCCCACGTCCCTCAATCCAATTTACTGCAGCAGGTTTCTTGTCCGAACAGTAATTTCCTGAATGATAAAATCAATACGTAATTAATCACTACATTTGAAGTCCAAGTAATCAGCAAATATAGTTTCAACACCCAAGGTTAGGCACAAATATAACCAAACATTAACTAATGGGGTCCACTTCGATATTCCCCTTTGAAAAGGGAATTATTTCACTATCTTTTCAAATTATGACAAAGTAATGAAAGTTACTTTCAACAGTGCAAATTCTGAAATGAGATTTTAAACGGAGATCCTTGGTTCATCACACATTCAACGAATGCATGCATAGTGGAAAAGCTAACACCTAACTGAGTTTGACTTTTTGAAAGAAAAGAATAGTATAGTAGCACACACACGAGGAATCCAAGGCGATATAAAAGCAGCTGACGGAGTCCCGGAGTGACGTGACTGTTCAACTTCTTACATTAAACTGACAGATCCTATTCATGGTCGACAAGTTAAAGGACAACCAGATTCAATGCGACTACTCTAACTAGGAAAATGTTCTGTCAACACAATTCGGATAACGAAATATAGCCCCTTTTTTCCGTGTATATGAAACAAATAAAATACATAAATGAGTAGAAATAATTGTATTAAACATCACATTTGATGTGTTTTCTTGTATATTGAAAAAATGGAACTTCTCAAACGATTAACGTTAAATTGCATATAAAATGAAAAAAGGAATAACTACAGAAAATCATCTATGTCGTGAAAAAGGAAAAGAAAATTACCAGAGATGCCAATAACATCCATATCAGGGAAATCACTTTGAAGGAAATCAAGAACATTCTGAACCCCTTTGGAAACCATGTTCATTCCCATGGCATCACCCGTACTACAGGTAAATCTAAGATAAATGTTCTTCCCCGCAATGGAGCACTTAATGCTTTGAAGCCTGCCAAATCTACTTGACCTGTAGCACCAGCAACAAACATCAGTTTCAGTAAAAATTGAAATAAGCAGGTAACAAACAAATATTTTAAAAACAGCAATAAACGGACTCTACCCTGTACTATTAAAGAACCAGATCTAGTTCTTTATTCCTTATTTATTCTATCCCAATTCATAGAAATAAATTCAAACTCTGAAGACGCACAGTAATGAAACTCACCAAACACCAAAAACGCAACATAAATACATACAAATTCATAACGTTTAAAGGGGCAGAAAAGTGAAAGAATTGGACAGCAATAAATTTCTTAATCCATACACCAGAAAAGATTCCCAGCCCAAAATATCATTCAACTGCAGTATGGAAACTCACCAAAAAGAAAGGAAATTCAAACATCCAAATTTCAAATAACAACTAGTTAATTAGGGAATAGATCATTGTAAGTTCAGAAACAAACCAAAAAAAGTTACAGAGCTTAGTTTCCTGACAGATAAATCCATCAACATTTAGCATGACCAAAATCAACAAACAAAAATGACACTGATTTGGAACTATAGATTCCTTAACCCATCAACCAAAACAAGATAAAGAAACCTGTATTTCAAAAATAAATCAACATCAAACGTAGCATCACATTAACCATCATTACTCATAAAACATTTTAATTTTGACCAGTTCAAATCATGGAGAAAATCATTCCACTTTCAAAGAATTAATTACCTTTTAACTTCCCATTTAGGTAACTCCACATTCACAAGCCAGATTCAAACTAAGATCAGAAGTAAATAAATATATGGAAAAACACAAAATAGAAAACAACAATCCCCTTTTCCTCCACCAACACAAAAAGCCATAGAAGAAAAAACACGGACTTGTTGAAAACGACGGCCAAGGTATCAAAATTGAGAGGATCTTCCAGAAAGAACTTCAACTCCGCAGCCCTTTTCGCCGTCGCGAATCTCACAACCGGCGCCCTGCTCATCCCATCCCTCAACACCACACTAGTCGCCCCACCGGACGCGTAGATCGCCTTGCACCCTCTGTTCGTGCTCGCCACCAGACACCCCTCCGTGGTCGCCATCGGCACCGTGTACTCCGCCCCGTCCAGCAGCAGCGGCCCCGCCACCCCCACCGGAACCTGCACATACCCCACCGGCATCTCACAGCACTGCCCGAGAATTGCATCGTAATCAAACCCCTCCAGAGGCAGCCCTCCCAGCGACCGTCCCGTAGTCCTCTGAAGCGCCTCTCGCCGGATCGCCGCCGCCCTGCGACAATCGCCGAGACGCGATTCGAGAGAGTACGAGGGAACAGTCCCGTTTACGACAGAGTCAATAACGACGTCGTCTTCATCATGATACACTCTGTCAATGGAAGAAACCAATTCTTTCACAATTGGTTTCACGTTTTGAAACGAAGGTTGTAAGACTCTCTTCCCCTTCATGACAGCGTCCACCATGACGTCATTGTCGACTCCGCACGCAACCAGTTTCACTGGTTCGGTGCAGTGAAGTGCAGAAGGCCGTGGAGCAGCCTTGGGTATTGGGTCGGCCATTACGACTTCGTTTTGTTGAGCGTTGAGTTTATCGAGGGAGGTGCATTCTGAGGGAACTTCGTCGTCGTCGGGGGTACGGGCAACGAAGGACTGGACGAAGTGAATGCCGAAGAAGCCGAGCAGGTAGATGACGGAGGCGAGAAGGGCGAAGATGGCGGCGATGTCGGAGAGGGAGAGGAGGTGGAGGGGGGAGGAGGAGCGGATCTTGTCGCGCCAGCGGTTGAGGAGGTAGTAGGCGACGGAGAAGAAGAGGGTGAAGAAGAAGGCGTTGGTGAGGTGGAGAGGGAGGGGGAGGGCGTCGGAGGCCTTGGCGGCGGCGGAGGAGGATCGACGGCGGAGGTCCATGGGGCGGAGAGAGAGGCGAAGGGAAATTATTTTATGGAGAAAGAGTGGAAGGAATGTATGTGCGTGAATGTGGTGATCCAGAGAGAGTGAGTGAACACTGCATTTTTCCTCTTCCCCACGTGCTCCTCGACCCTACTTTCTCTCTTTATTAACACAAACAACAACCCCGAGCCATGATTTTGGTTCTCAATCGCACGGTTACCGAGGACAAATAAATTCCCATGCTTTGAATATGTCTTAATTTTCTTACGAAATATTTGTATTCAAGATACAAGAGTGTGAGTAATATTCTTCTTCCTTCCAATTAATTATCTCCTTTGGTTTAGAGACTTAAATTGTATAGAGAGAGAAATGTGAATTCTCCTTCTTGTCTAATGTGTGATCCTCACATGCATGCAACGGTTATAAATTCAAGTCATTTTTATTTATAATAAAATAACAAAAATAGTTGTAACCCAACCATAGTATTATTCTCTTTTTTATATATACATATATTCTTTTGTTATACAGAGAATGTTTGAGTATGTATACCAATGAAAAATAAATAAATATGGTGTAAAATATAATTATGGACTGAATATGATTTAATAAAATTAGAATAATCTACCTGTAAATATGATAAGTTATTTGCTTTAGAAATAATTGATGACAACTAAGTTAATGAATGTTGTTTAAAGAAAAAAAAAGTAGGATTTTGTTTTTATGAGGGTTCTCAATAATTGACTATCAAGAAATTATATGACGAAGAAAAGTGACGGAAAGAGATAGATTGAGAAAAAAAGAGACTGAAGTTCTTTTGATTGAGTCTCTCATGTCCAATTTCACTTAAGCGTTTGGGTCTTGATATGGTTTTTCACATTGAGAAACTTGTTGTTATTACTGATGTTAGTAGCACTAAAGAGAAAACCCATTATAAAGCTTGGGGAAGGTCAAATAGACTTAGTTTGATTATTATATAAATTGAAACTTGATAATTTATATGCTATTCTTATGATCTTGCATCATAATGCTGGGATTAAACATGGTTTAGTGAATGAATGTTCTGCTTATTTATGGCATAAGCGTCTGGGACACATTTCCAAAGAAATGATAGAAATATTAGTAAAGAATGAAATTATTCCGAATTTAGATTTTACTGGTCTGAATGTATGTATGGATTGTATTAAAGGCAAACAAATAAAACACACAAAGAAATGAGCCACAAAAAGCCACAAAAAGTAATCAGCTTCTTGAAATTATACACACCAATAAATATGGACCTTTTGGTATAAATTCTTTCAATAAAGAGAAGTATTGTATCGCTTTTATTGATGACTTTTCACGTTATGGATATCTCTATTTACTGCATGCGAAATCTCAAGTAGTGAATGTCTTGGAAATTTATATAAATGAAGTTAAAAGACAATTAGAGAAAAAGGTGAAAGTTGTCACATCAGATAAAGGTGGTGCATATTATGGAAGATATGATGAAAATGGACAACACCGTGGTCTATTTGCTAAGTTCCTTGAGAAATGTGGTATTTATGCTCAATACACATGTTAGGTACACTATATCAAAATGGTGTGTCAGAAAGACATAATTGAATCTTAATGGATATAGTTAGGAGTATGTTAAGTAATTCATCTTTACTTGTATCGTTGTGGATGTATACTTAAAAAACTATCATGTATCTATTGAATAAGGTCCCTAGTAAGGTAGTTCAAAAGACATTTTTTGAATTATGGACAGATAGGAAATCCAGTTTGAGACACCTGCATGTTTATGGTTGTCAAACAGAAATTGGAATATACAATCTACAAGAAAAGAAACGGATGCAAGAACAATTAGTAGATATTTTATTGGTTATTCAGAAAAATCAAAAGGGTATATGGTTTACTGTCATGCTCATAGTATAAGGATTGTTGAAATTGAAAATGTCCAATTCATTTAGAATGGTGAAACTAGTGGGAGTGAAGCTTCACGAAATGTGAACATTAAAGAACTTAGAGTACAAGTTATTTTAACTAGTACTTCTACTTCAAGAATTGTTGTTCCTCATGTTGATGAACCACATAACAATCAAGAAGAACATATTAATGGTCTTGAAGTTAACAATGAAGCTACAATAGAACATCTACAAGAAATAGTATTAAGACGATCTCAAATAGAGAGGAAATCTACTATTTTGGATTATTATGTGGTTTATCAACAAGATTCATGACTTAATTATTCATAATGATCCATTTTCATTTTTAAAAGCCATTAATGGCGATAATTCTGATAAATGTTTTAGATGCATTGAAAGATGAGCTTAAATCAATAACACCTAGTTGTGTATGAGACCTTGTGGAATTGTCAAAAGGATATAAGAGAGTTTATTGTAAATGGGTCTTTAAGACTAAGCGTGACTCTAATGGTGATATTGAATGTTACAAAACTTAAAGGATGACATTGATTATAAGGAAACATTTTTGCTCGTTTTTAAGAAAGATCTTTTCGAAATCATCATGGCATTGGTACCTCCTTTCTAAGATGAAGTTATGGAAACATATTTAATGGGTTTGAAAAGCCTAAAACAAATTCAACATTTATTTGAAAGAATTTGAAAGAGTATAACAAGGTGAAACAAGTCTAATATGAAATCTTATATGTGTGTGCATCTATACATACATACATACATATATATATATATATATATATATATATATATATATATATATATATATATATATTATTGATGCACAATGACATTTATCTTCATTAGACACTTCTCATTTATAGTCATCAAAGTGTTTATCTTTGTTAGACACTTCTAGTTTGTAAAATTCCACCTCAATATTTGCTTTCTCACCATTACTACTACATTTAGGCTCACCTTCTGAAACTATTGTCTTATGAATCATCTCGTTTCATTGAAGATAATGTCCACATTAATTATACACTTATTGAATTCAAGCTAAAGACACCATATGTGGTATCTTTTACACCTTTTAGATAGCAAAGAACCGTGCACTTAACGACAAACACGTCCAATTTCTTGCCTTATGTGAGCATATGTAACACAACCAAAGATTCATAAATTTTTAAGGTGGGGTAATGTTCTAATTAAATTTCCTTAAGAGTTTACATATCAAGCATCATTGAAGGACATTTATTGGTCAGATAGGTAGCAATAACAATAGTTTCAACCCAAAAAACCTTTGGAACTTCAATACTTAACAACATTCATCTCACTTATTCCAAAATTTTTATATTAAATCTCTCTACTAGACCATTATGTTGAGGAGTCCCTACATCAGGTTCCTTTGTATGCCCACTATAACAAATATTTGATTTAACTATTGATTATTACATACATATAAAAGTTTGAAAATAAATTTAGCATTATCTATAGATTTTACCTATGAAAAAATTTGTAGGTACCTATAAATTTTATGTACGAAAAAATCTATAGATAATTACATATAGATAAAAATCCATAAATATATTTAGCATTATTTACGAATTTATGACTTACAGAAAATTCATAGGCAGAGTTAGTTAGGGATATAACCAATAGATAATTACCTAAAACAATCCATAGGTATAGGAATCTATATCTATAGGTTTACCTAGAATTTTTTTCTGTATATAATGTTAATAATTAATTTTATTATTCATATTATTATTATTATTATTATTTGTTAACATTATTAGTAGTTACTAATATTAATAATAATATTATTATTATTATGTATACTATTTTAATATTAATATTAATGTTATTACTATTATTATTTGTTAACATTATTAGTAATTACTAATATTATTAATAGTAATAATAATATTATTATTATTAATATGAATACCATTTTAATATTAATATTAAATTGTTATTATTAATATTATTAATGTTAGTATTAATAATAATATGATTATTCATTAATATTATTAATCTCATTAATATTATTATTGCTATTATTAATATTGTTAATATTATTATTATTAATTTTATTATTATTATTAATATTATTAATATTATTGTTTCGGTTCAATGTTTTAGGTCACTTTAAGTCAGTCTAAATAGAAGTTATCATTTCAGCAGAGGGTCTTCACTGTTTATAACTTATTTTCCTAAGTCCAAAAACCCAAATTGATTTAAAATTGGGTTTCAATATTCGTAGAGTTAGTTATGACTATTTCGGATTCATTTGCTTATTTCACATGACCAACACGATACGATATTGTCCGGTAGATAACTTGTGTTCTCATTCTAGAGTCAACCCCACCCATCGTCCAAGGGGCGACTTCCTTTAGTAGTACACTCATACTTCAAGAGTCATGCTTTTTTTCCCCATGCTTTAGGATATGGATTTAAAAATATGTAGCCTAAAAGACGATCCACAACTACTTGTCCCAAGAGTAATATATAGGAGGTACTGTTGATCAGAATCACCCGTGAGCATTAATACATTTCCAATAAGGCAATACCTATTGTGTCACCTTATTTACATTTGGCTAAATACCATTGTCTCAAGGGCGATAAGTGGGTTTGTGTCACCCATGCATGGACTACAGTAATATACACACTACCTTCCCCCCTCCCCCCAATATTAATAAGTAATCCATATCGTTTTTAAAGATCAAACTCTTAAGGCGATTGAACATCTCGGCTAGCAATGACTAATATATACATTGTTTATACTCACCATTATTCCCTGTGAATTTTATATTACTTTTACAATTATTAATATTATTATTATTAATATTATTCTTACTACTAATAATAATAATCATAATAATCATAATCATAATCATAATAATAATAATAATAATAATAATAATAATAATAATCAAAATATGATCATAAAAATGTTGGTCTTGAAGAAACTTTAGCCTTAAGTGATGAGGTTTTGATGATGAAGATTCATGAAGAATGAAGTTGATATTGTTGTAGATGTGTTTAGGTTTTATGTATTTTTAAGTCTCACACAAAGGTATTCATAAGATCAACACATAACCAAATTAAAATGAGTTAAAATAATTTTTATAATATTTTAAAATCAAAATAATTGATTATATGGTTTCTTAATCGATTAACATATTTTTGATAAGGTATAGAATAAGTCAATTGATTATCATGTTGATAATAGGTTAAAACAAAACAAAAGGCATGTTAAGTGTTTTCAGAATTTTCAAGATAATAATCTATTACAGTCTTGAGATAATCCATTAAACATGCTCCAATAATAAATGACTAATAATTGAAGAACTGATTTAATTGATTATATAATGAATTAACTAATTAAAATGGAAACTTCTTTCAACTAATTTACATAAAATAATAAATTAATGTGAGTAATAATTGATTAAATATGTGGACATTTGTTTTAACTAGTGGTTTTCAAAATCTATAAATAGAGAACTTCGCTTTACATTTTAAGTATGAATTTTGAGAACAAAATTAATAAGTAATCAGAAAGCTCTTAACATTTTCATACACTCATTTGTGAACTCAAAGGATTTTAAGAAGGTTGTGATAAAATGATGGTTTTGTGAATTGCTTTTGTTATGTGGTAGCTTTTTCTATGTTTTAATTTGTTGTGGTTTTTGTATTGGTTGTCAATGTTTTAAATCTTGATGATTAATAGTTGATATAGTCATATATCCTCTCAGGGTATGAGAGTTAGTAGTGTTGTATATCCTCTTAGTATTAAGAGTGTTGTACATCCTATTGAAGGGATTCAAGGGTTGATTGTTGTAATAACTTTTGAGAAAGTTAGTATAACCAACAATTCTCAGGTTGAATTGCTGAGGCTGGAGTAGGATCAAGAGAATCCGAACTAATATAAATTTTTGTATGCTTTACTCCTTTCTTCCTTTATCCTTTACATTGTTGCATACCTTTTTTATTCGACTTGAAAATGCATTCTATTTTTCATTCTTTAATTTTTCAAAAGGAATCCCAAAAAGGTGAAAGTTTTCTGAATGACATTTTAAAATCAATTCACCCCTCTCTTGGTTTAACTAAGCTATTCTCTTTTTATAACATTGGCAAGCTTAATGGATTAAGAAGGTAACATCTACATTTGTTGCACAGATTCAGATTTTCTTTGCACAATTGCTTCATCAACTAAACGGACCATTTGTCCCTTGTTTTAGTGATGATCAGCCAACACCTCCACCTGCTCTACAACAATGATGTTCTAATTCTATGCATCCTTTTTTTTTTATTTATGTTAGAAAAGAGGAAGAAATATGTTTTCAATTGTTTTTAAAAGTCTTGTTCCAATCTTTATTTTTTTAAGTTTGCATTTTCGTTCTGCTCTTTCGATCATCTATATAATTATACGCATGTGCTTAACCTGTATACAAACAAAACACTTATGCATTCAATAGATGTTTCATTGTGCATATCTCTAATATCTCTTATTCTTATCTTTGATACATGTTATGCTTTTATAGTTTTTGTCATCATGAAAAACAGAAAGATTGTTGAGACCCTAAATAGTTTAACCCCAACATGATGATTTAGTATCACTGGACTATCTATGAGTTTTGAGAATGATAAAAACTCTAAAGGTCTTATCTGGTTGAATGAGATTAAATTATTTGAACATTTTAATATGTATTTTGTGACAGTTGAACAATATATTGGACCATCTAATGAGTTCAACAAGTCCCATGATAGACGATGTAATAAATCATGAGTTCTTAACTTCGATTTAAGTTATAAACAAGTCTTAATAATGAAATGATTATTTAGATAAAATTAAGTGTTTTGAAACTTTATTATCAACATCTATAATATTCATTTTTGAAAACAATTTTATTACCAACGCTCTTATAACCAACTACTTAACGGAACAACCACACCTAAGCATTTATGATTAATTGTGATATATGCATATCTTATTTAATTTTTTTATATAAATAGAACAAAGGTAGAAACGCTTTGAAGACTAAAATTAGAACTTTCCTTATCAAGTGTCTTAGCTAAGAATGATAAAGATTTTCTTGTTGAAGACTAGTAAAGATTAAATGTTAACTAAATCCAAGCTACAACGATCATCTTCCAAGCCTATAAAGAGTCCAAGTTGAAGATGAAATATAAAACTACAATATACTTTTCTTTCATTAATTTAGTGATATTATAATATTCTTTGTGGGTGAGCTATAAGTCTTTGCAATTCCTCACATTGTGAAGTCTACCTAGTGAGCTTGAATCGTGCTTTCTCTAAGAGTGTTCTTTTCCTATGAGAGTTCTTAATATGATGGGGAGATTAAGAAGGTTTAACAAGAGTGATTTGTATATTCATGAGAACTAGGATTGGTTTGTGTACTCGTTTATAATAAATTAATTATTAGTGAAACCTCTTAAGTAATATGTTTTAGGAAGAACTGAATGTAGCCTGAGTTTGGATGAACCAATATAAAATATGTTTAATTGTTTTGTTTGTCCACTTGATGGTCTAATTTTGTTCTCTGCAAGAAGAGTCTAGGCTTTACTCAATCCACCCTTCTAGAGCCAGTTGTTCCAACAATTTCACTGTGAATAGAGACTACAACTCGAAGTTTATCCTTAGTGAACTCTCGCTCAATTCTCATAGTTTTCTATTACTATAATTGAACAACAACTTTCAATTAACAATAATTATCAATACAAGTTCATATATTTCATATAATATAACTACTATAACTCTGTGAAACATGCCTAAACTAATGGAGAAGACACATGAAGAGTGATTTCTCCTATTGAGTTGAAATATCATTTATGTAGCTTCTCTAGATAGTAGTAGTCTTAATAGATGCTTAAGATATTAAATGTTCTATTGAGAGTATCCACACTAATACTAGAATATCCATATCTAACAATCTACTGCAATAAGACAATCTAGGAACTTTATCAATATTTAACTTCCCTAGTCTTCATATTAACTTTCACTAAACATCTATTTCTTGTACTGTCGCAACCGGGGTCACGACGGGACGGCGAACAAAGATAAAATTATTTTTAGATAAAACAGAGGAGTCGCCACTACAGTTAATTATGGAAAACCATAGAAAAACCAAAAAAAGATTAGATAAGGCAAGTTCATGAAACCAGACTCAAAGTCCGGGAGTCGGTTACGCGTGGGGAAGGTATTAGCACCCCCACGACGCCCGCCCTAAGGCGGTACCTTTAATTAAATAAGTAAA
>Ga0209700_104972_pt1 | contig 23142 bp, 10 predicted proteins | sample SiratroredBW_FD_187528 | JGI IMG/M metagenome (GOLD analysis project Ga0209700, IMG submission 187528) | Root nodule microbial communities of legume samples collected from California, USA - Siratro red BW (SPAdes) (version 2) | ecosystem: Host-associated > Plants > Roots > Nodule | place: USA... | reverse complement strand
ATATATATATATATATATATATATATATATATATATATATTTATTTATTGATATTATCTATAAGAATATATAATGGAGATTTTTTTTTTTCATTTCTACACAATTTTTTCCCAAAATTATTCTTAAAATATCATTATTTCCTCCCATGTAAGAGACATCTTTTAACTTTTATGCGACATTATATTCTTATCTTGCGACATGTCATACACAAAAAATCTATCATTTATAATATATCTCTAAAAATATATAATATTCTCTTATTTACTATATTTTTTTTCTAAAAATTATTTTAAGCATAATTCTTTCTTATTTATATAAAAATAAATAAAAATATACTTTTATCTTTCAATGTCTCATACACCAAGTAAATAAAAAGATAAATAAAAATATACTTTTAAAGAATATATTTTTATTTTTTTATAACTTCTCAATTATAACAGTTAATAATAACTTTATTTTATTTTAATTTTCAAAAATGCGAACATACACAAGCATTTTTTAAGCCTGTGTTCTCAATAACATAAAATTATAAATGTTAAAATAATTGTTTTTATAAGAAAAAGAAAACATTTTTATCTAAATATGTGATTTCCAGCCTTTGTTGTACAAGTTCTTTGAAGTAGATACATCTCTTATAAGTTTCTTATCCAGTAATTAAATTTTGTAAGTTTACTTTTCACATTCTTTATTTGATACTGTGTTACATTGGTTTTAATTTCATTTTTAATAATAATTACTGCTGTTTAACTCTAACTCTAATTAAACTCAAACAATTTTTGCTTTAAGTTCTAATTTAATTATAATTATAATTTATTTAAGCATATATAACTTCTAAAATTTATAATTTTTATTTAACAATGGTCAATCCTCAATTTGCTCGCGGTAAAAAAATAACTTTTTTCAGAAAGATAATAATAAAATAGAATTTGCTGAAAACTAATAAAAAAGAAGAAAAGAATTAAAGAGTTTGAAGGAGATATTAAAAAAATGTTACTTAGTAATATTAGTTGACATAAGCTTTATTTTATGGATACAATTCAATATTAGAACTCAACATCACTAAAAACAAACAATTTTAGTGATTATTTCGACTTATAAATATAGGCTACGTTTATTATGTACAAATTTGAAGATTTGATTTGGTTATTTCTTTAGAAATAAACATAAATCATTTAAATTCAATATTTGTATATAATAATCTAAAAAATAGTGATAATTAATTTTTCTACTGTCTTATTCCCACATTTGGTGAATTAATTCTCTTTTTTTCCTACATTTGATGGTAAAAAAAATCTCCGATAAAGGAAAAAAAATAATGTTTTCTCCTGTGAAAGAATTGATAATGATAGACTTTTATTTAAGTTTCATCTAGTTTAAAAATTTGATTGTGTTGGATAAGTAGCAATCATCATTTATATAAAACTATGATAATTTGAAAATATTTCTTCTCAACTAGATTATTTTTTCTTTTCTTTTTATAATATTTGCTAATATTATATGCACTTATTTTTCCAAATAATATTAAGTAGATTTTAATTTTAATTTAACTTTACAAAATCGATTTAATAAGGTGGGATTTGCATTGATATATTATAAATTGGTATCAAATGTGACATTCCCACGTCGAGATATATATCTCATAGATGAAATTGGATATTTATGAGTAATTCGATAATAGATAATATAATAAACCCAACAAATTTTGTTAAAATAAATTATTGTACCATATTAAAATGGTACTGGATTGTCAAGAAATCCTTAATGAGATGCATACCAAACATTTTTCGACCACTCAAAATATATTATTTTATTATTTATCATTTGTACACAACTAGTTAAGCAATGTTAACAACTGTATATAAAAGACTACAAAAGATCATTCAACTACATCAATATCAATGTTATACAACATAACTTCTAAACAATGTAAGATGCTTAACCTCTATAAACAATGTAAGAAGTTTTGAAAGAAAAATACATTTTTCAATCTATACACACATAAATTCTGACAAACATACACTGACTTATATATCAGAGTGTTTTTATAGATACTATCTCCCTTCGACACTAAAGACTAAATATTGACATCACATATACAATTATAGATTTATATAAAAACAAAAATAATAAAATTTAAATATTTATGTCACAAAATTAGTTCACCTTCGCAATATTAACTTAATATGATAAAATTTGTTATCTCTTAATAATGTAAATTAATCTTATCTATAATGGATTGAAATCCTTAACACACCTTTCATATAAAAAAAATCGTACATTCATATCGAAAATGGAAGAACATCATTCACATATCGAAAATGGAAGAACATCATTCACATCGACAACGTACATCTGAACGATAATTTAAACTTAAATATTGATTGGAATAAGTTTTTAATAAATTTAATAGCATATAAAAAATAAAATAATTTATTAAATTAACATATATGTATCCAATTATATTTTATTTTAATATCTATAATATTAAATTATATTTTATTCTACTGATAATAAATGTGTGTTGTCATTTTTTTTAATTTTTTAACATATAGAGTTGACAATAAACTATTCTCTAGTTAAAAAAAAAAAACGTTACTATTTTACTTTCAGAACTCATTAGTTTCTAAGAATATTTATTCAAATTCTTTATCTTGGTCACTTTTTAGTTAATATCCAATTTCTTCAAAAACTAGTACTCAATTCCTTCTATGGAAATATACCTTCCAACTTGATGCCCCGATCCTAATATAAAATTTAATATATCTATTACTAATATTAATTTGCACAAACATTATAATCATGTTAAACATGCAACTTATTTCTATTATAACATCATTAAACTAGAACAAAGAACGTTGCCGCATGTACTGAAGAAAACAATTGTCCCATTAACCTAAAGGCAAAATTTAAAACAAAACTTACAAAAAGGAATCCGCAGGACATTTTGGTTTTTCTCTCTAACTTAAAAAAAAAATAAAAATTGTTGAAGCCTATAACTTCAAACATGTTCCTCTCAAGATGTCTACATTACATACTATAGCTCCTCCTGTTACACTCATCTCCGACCACCACCCTTTCTAGGAGGAGGAGCAGTGTCCTCCTCGTCTGACTGAATGTCTCCATACTGCCACATCCCACGTCTGCTGCTCTTTGCTTCTTCCTGGAAATTCTCCAAATTATCAATAGCTGACTGCCGTTCTCTTCTGTCCCACCTATTTCTTTTTTCAGTCCTAGCAAGCCCTTCCTGCAAATTTCACACAAAAAAATATATTACCTGTATGAGCATGAAGAACCAAACCATAAGGCTTTTTTGAAAGCACTTCAAGCAAGAATGAATAGTAATATTACCTGTAGCATGGCAGCATTAACGCTGATCTCGGCATCCACAGCAACAAGAGTTACGGCAAGAATTGTCCCAGTTCCCTGCCCTTTAACTTTTCCTCCCGAAGTGTCTTTCTCCTCAACCTTCGCCCTGAACTCTTTTCCACTGCTTAAAGTCAGTTCACTCAAATATTCAGCTGCTTCTTGCCCAAAATCCTCTTCCAAGTTTGGAATCTTGATGTAAGCAAGGCTGCACAGTTGAGCAAGGCCAGGTGCAGCAGACACAGATGGATCAACAGGCCGTATCTGACTGTAGGGTACTGCTTCTTGATTTCCATAATCAATGTAAAATACTTCAAACATGTCAGTGGGGGATTCAACTGGTCCCCGAGGCGTGTTGACAACCTACAAAATTCAATTATGAATAATCAAAATAGAAAATATAACAGACACTTACGGAAGAGAGAAATTGGGTGCAAACAGAGAAGGTGATAGAAGTATCTACTGACTAATTAGCAATTCATCAACTTCTGTAAAATTAGAGGACATTGCAGAAAGTGGTAATGAACAGGTGCATATAGTGTAGGACATAAGATAAAATATATGACTGCATGATTTCTAATTGAATTGTGGGAGATGTGAACAAGAAAAAACTGATGTCCCTAGATGAAACCGCCTTTATACTAATACTCTGAACTTGAAAACATAACAGTTCGTTTTAAAACTGAGAAGCAGATTACAAACAGGGTGATAAAAATAGACATCATTGAAAGAATATCAACTTAGATGCTTGTCAAGAAGCCTAGATAAAAAAAATCAATGAAGCAAGTGGGAAGTGGGGACGCAATCAAAAGATCTACTACAAAAAGAGAAAGTTGTCAAAAAATTGGGTCATGACCCAGAAGTGAATCAGGTTATATATTGTTTGTGCAAACTCCTATTTAACGGTCACATTTTTTCGACTACAAAATTACAAAACATACCATGGCCCGGTACCAAGACTTGTCAGCATGAAAATAACAAAGGACTATGTCGCCCTTCTTAGGATTGAAAGCACCAATCACAGGAGCATCCTTCAAATTCAAAGAAGCTAGCTGTTGTTGAATGGATGCGATCTTTTGATCTCCAACTGTCTGGACATAGAATTTGCCACCACCCAAGACTTCTGTAACAATTACCTACCAAGTATAACAACAGAACGAGTCATTCACCATTTTTAAGCATTAAAATGGTCATTAGTGAAAATATATTAATTCCTGTGCACCTTAAGCACTTCTTGCTGTTTGTTTTCAATAACTGAACCATTGGATACTTCCTCTCCTTCGACAAAATTCTCCCATATCTTCAAAACAATTTACTTTAGAATAGTTAACGGGGAAAGAATAGGTTTAATGTAAACACGATAGGACTCATTCTTACTTTCAGCTTTTGCCTCTTCGCAGATTGTTCAGCTTGCTCCAGAAGATGGAAATCAGGAATTCTATCAGTGCCAAAGGATGTTTGCAGTTTTGCAAGACCCGCTTCGAGCAGAGTAGCTGCCACATTGATTCTCGACTCCCATAAGGATCCCAAGAATGTTCCAGTTTTATCGACAGTTTCAACCTCTATCTGCAAACAGTAAAAAATTATTTAATAAAACATAAGCAACATACAGGAATTAAAGTTCAGAAGGGAATTGAGTTACCTCAACATCTCTTTGCATTATTTTTCTCCTCATCAAAGCAATTGCTTCATCAGAATATGGTTCATCACGACCTGGACACCTGACTCCAGAAAAAGAGAAAGCAATGCTGCAAGTTTCTTTAGGAATCAGCACTTTAAAACGATGACCACTGAGAACATATTCCACAACAGCAGGAACTCTTTTACTTCTTTTCAGGAAAGGACAGAAGTCTTTGGCTTTCTTAACTACATTTTTGTTTATCGCCGTCAAGTCAGTTATATGCATCACTGGGGGATCCTTGGCAGAGTGGATGCCTTTCCTTCCCGCAGTAGCACGTGATTCAGCAGCAAGAAGTGCGTCATAATAGTTAGATCTCTCTTCAAAGTCCCGATGTCTAATGACAGTTCCAAAACCACGACCAACTACCAATTCGGCGACATTCACCCCATTTTGCTGATTTCCAGAAGGTGGAGCAGATGATGCAGAATCATCGTTGTCAACCTTTGCAGTTGACACTAAGAAGACTGATCCAAAATCCATTACTCTGGAATCCGCAGCTGCTGATGGAACTACAAATCCGTCGGTGGGAGAAACCTTTCTAGAATATTCCATCTGAACATTGACCTGAAAAGATAGCAGTAATCCATTACAACTGAATTCAGATATGACATTCAAAGAAGTTATCATAAGATATTTTCATACTTGACGACCAATGAGGCGTGTTCTCAAGAACTCCTTTGCTTCACGGGCATAAGGAGCTGGTTTTTCATCCCGACGAGGATTGCCCATTTTTGGACACCTGATACTTGAAAGGTTAACTCGTCTCTCAGCTAGTGGACTACCATATGGAATGGAATCATCAGCAACAACAATACAATCTCCACTCACAACCTCAACCACCTATATAACCCAAATTAAAATGTCATACGAGTGAAAAGATTGACTATTTGACATAAATAAATGATTTAGCAATATTTTACCTTGCCAGAAAAATTCTGATTATGAATTGCCTTTGAATTGGAAGGTGGTGGTACATAGTTTGTCCACATCCTTAACCTGTTTTTCTTAGCCTGTAGCTCTGCAGTTTTCAGCTTTCGCTTTGCCTCTTCTTCCATCATGTTTGCACTCCATTCAACATATTTTGCATAACCCTGTTTGATTGAAAATGTGAAATGAGAAAGATATTTGGTACATGACTAATATTTCATTATACAAAAAAAAATGAAGAAACATTCTACATCTCCTCTAGAAAAATATCAAGTAAATCACTTCAGCAAAGTCTAAAATTCAAAAACAGAAAAAACTAGAAAAATCAGAAAATAGATCCTAAAAATTTTATTGCTTTAAAACTTAGACAACAATAAAATTACAAGTATGTGGAGACTATAGTGCGCCAAACACCCAAGCCAATAAAGCCAGTAATGCTACCAAGTACAATATTTCCCTTTCCAAATTCATTTAATCAAATACTACATTGGAATTTCAATGCATTGTTAAAGATACTGGAACAATAGTAATTGAATTTGATTAAATAAATGTTGGCAGCTGTTGCTCACGGTATTTACCAATTATATAAATAAGAGCATCCGTTTCCTGTATGTAAATTACACAAACAGAATTCATGACGAGCAAATTACACAAAATAAGTTCATTTCATGTCTTTTGTTGACTCCTTTTTCTCAACATGCATATTGTATCATGCTCATCATAAGTATAATATACCTCAACAAGAAATGATCAAGAACAAATATAAGAGGAAAAAAGTTTGTTTCAATATCAAATAAACCAATGGCCAATAAACACGTCATGTCTTAGAACAAATAAATAATACTAATATCAGCCCGCACAGGGGAAGTACATACGTTCTCTACAAGTTCCAATGCCAGGTCCTTTGCGGATTCACCATCAGGATAATACACTGATCCAATTAAATTGCTGAACTTGTCAACGCCTTCCAAGACAATCCGAACCTGCATCCCATTTGGATTAAAAAATATTTTATAATGCAAATGTAATGTAACTTATAGAAACATGTTACTTACATCTCGATTCAATACACGCATCTCAGTGAAAAATTTAGCCTCATGTGCAAAAGGATCAGCAGCAGTTTCAGTAGCTGTCGAAACAGCTAGTCTTTGTGCAGATGTAAGTGTAGCTCGAGGTTCCCCAGAACCATCTTCATTGGTGTCATTAGATGTCAATTCTGATTCAACAACACTTTCAGGTGCAGCTCTCCTTCCCATTTGCGGGGACTAGGGTAAAGGGAAAACAATTATTTTATGTGTAGATAAAGATAGCAGCAATTAGCAACAGCAACATCATTTGACACATACCTGAATTCCAGCAACAAAAACTTGGACAAACTGAAATTGTGGGAGCAAATAGATTCGGAGTGTACTGCCATCACGAATCTGCTCAACAATTGCCTCCATGGGCAATCCCTTGTTTGCGGCTAACAAACCCATAGCATCCAAGTTACTAGGGTCACCAATGGCTGAACGTGGTAGATTTCTGATTGATGCCTCAGCAGCACCAGGAACCTGCAATCACCACAAAACCATATATTGCCCATGTCCGAGGAATTTCAAAACATTAAACAGGAAGAGTCACTTCACATCTCCAATTTTGATCACATCCTAGCATCTGTCTTATTAATTTAAATGATAGAAAGATAATATCTTTAAATAGATTGTAATACAAAGCACAAGTTTTGTCATTGATTTAAAACAAAATATGCAACTGGTCATTTCCAAAATACACAAGTAAATTACACGCAATAAGCAATTAAGTAACTTTGAGATAATGACAGTAGTAAACACTTGCTTTACATATCAAAGACGCAAAGCACAATGCATTTTGGTTTCCAAGCAAACCAGGTTGCCAGGACACCAATGAATGCACATCTGATTTTCAAATTTTGTGCCAAATGCGTGCTTATATCACAATTTTTTTTTTTTTTTTTTCCAAAAAACAATCTTCAATTCTAAAGAGGAAAACCAAAACAAACCTTGCTCCACCGGCCAAGGCCATCTTGTTTGGCTTGTTCTTCCAGGCGTAACAATTCTGCCAAGTATGGACTTGCTTCACCTTTTTGCTGCCCCTGTTCCCTTACCTGCATGCACAAAAACCCCAATTCATGGACCGGTAAGTAAAACACTCCCAACATGGTAAATCCAGATACAGCTCAAAGGACACAGTTTTCAACCTTAACCCATCCTTGGGAAACAGCCAACACAGCAACATTTTTGTCCCCGAGAAAAACAGTTCCGAAGTCACGATTTATGGCTGGCACGTTGTAGTCCACTCTGAAGGTCACCTCCTGTTTCAAATTCCAAAATCAAATCACGTAAGGCACATACCACTCTTCGCCAGGGAAAATTATTAGGTAGTCCAAGACCACCACCTGTTCTTGATCAATCCCACCATGACGTGAACTCAATTTTACAGTTTATGATAGAGCATTGATAAACTAAATTTGAACGCACCTTCCCTATGCAGAGCTTTCTCAGAAATTCCCTACTTTCCCATGCAAATGGCTCGTCCACACCATCTCTACGTGCCTAGAACAATTACCAAATAATAAAACTAAAGCAATTAAAACCCATTACATTATTCGATCAATTGTAAGCAAAAGTGAAACAACTAAAAATACCAGTCTAGGTGCCATCAAAGAAGATAGAGTAATGGTCTTTTCAGGCAAAGGACCAGGTTTGGCGCTGGAAATTGCCACAATGACCAAACAATCGCCAGAAGGAACAGCCTTCACCCTTCCCCTGTACCATCCCGTGGCTCCACTCGCCGCAGACGCCATTCTCCAACGATCTACAACAAAGACAAAACGACAACATAACCAAACCGGCTTTCAGCAACATTCAAAGCAGGCCATCTCATTTATCAGTAACAGAGATTAAATTAATTCAGCATAAAAAAATCAGATCCAGAAGCAATTAAAAAATTGTCAGGATTTATCACAGGCTTAGAGGTTTTTTATCTCTTCCAATTTCGAAAACAAATGCACGAAATCACCAAATAATGAGTAGAATTGGGATCCCACAATCAAACTGAAATGCAACCGATCAAACAGAGTGCAGTGGGATACCTTGAAATGGTTGAAGCTTTGGATCTACCAAATCCCAGAGAACTCCGGCGAAACTAGAGTCTCAGGCGGAGGATTCAGAAGAGAAGAACAGAGAGAAGAAGAGTGAGAGAGAAAGATGGGTTGAGAAGAAGCTGGTTTATATATATAGACATAGATCATGAGGAAAACGCTAGCAATGAGTGAGAAGTGTGTGCCCCTTGTTTTTCGACTAATTACTAAAATTACCCTTTAGAATCATTGCCAAAACTACATAGATACCAGATTACATCATTTGCTTAAAGATACAAAGAGATAACTATCCCAAATGTGTTAAAAACAGAATAATATCTATTTATTAATTGTTATTCATTGTAGATAATAGATATATTTTAGATACAAAAGATCTCACAACATCCTTGATTTTAGCTTCTGTGATTTTAAATTTCTGTTTTATCCAATTTTCAAAATTGTTTTTTTTTCTTCTTTGATAATTATGATGGTAAATTTAAATTTAAAATTTAAAATCTTTATAATCAAATTTGTTTTTTTTAATAAAAATCTAATAAAAAGATAATAAAGTTAGCCTTTTTTATCCTTCTTTAAAATAAGATTGTTTGTTTTAAATAAAACGGTTTTATAGAATAAAAACTAACTCCTCTTAAACCACAATGCACTCTATTTAAAGTGCAATAATAACGTCTTAATAAAAAGTTGACAGTTTGAAGTTATAATAAATTTAAATATATGTTCAATAAAATTAAATTAAATTATAATTATTTTGTAATTAAAGTTATTACTTCACCTTATCTTTTCAGGGTATATTTTTATCACTTTGAAGGAATCCAGTCATTTGATAAATTAAATTTTTTAAGGAAAATTATTTTTCTGAAAATTAAAATCTAAAAAAGAGTATAATGAAATTATAAGTCTAACAATAACATATCATACAAAATAAAAACTAAATTATCTATGCTCCAAATTTTAGTTATATAATAACAAACAACTAGATGAAATAAAACATCACAATATTATTTTATATTTTGCAAATAAAAGTATTTAAAGAAATAAATTTGCATCATTCTAAGGGTTTAGTAAAGAACTAAGAATGGGGTGATTTGTTACATGATACAAAGTGTAAAAAGTAAAAATAAATCTTTGCTTTACATATTTTACAAGGCTCATGGTGATCTTTTCACGTAATATAAAGTAGATATTTATTTAAATAGAAATTGATTATTTTAATATATTTTCGGAAATTGATAATTTTAATATATTTTCGGATGATGTTTACATACATTAATCGTTATTTCTCTTTCAATAGTATTTCTTATATATAATTTTATATTTTCAATTATTTTTCATATAATATGGAGAATAGAACAGAAGAAAGAAGGTTATACATTATTAATAATTTTATACAAAAAATTGTAAATGCTTTATTTATTTTATTTTTTGTTAATAAAAAAATAATAAATAAAAAGCTTTCAAACTTAACTTGTTCGGTTTATAAGGAGGACGTGCTCATAATTTTTTATTTATTTTTTTAATTTTACCCATTTTAGTAAAATGAGTCTAAAATTCTATAGTTTTTAAAATTTCATTAAGAATATTTGTATGCATAACCTCATACGTAAACTTGTTTGGTGAATTGAAATTTCATCTAATGCTCTTAAATAAAATTTTCTTAATAGTCAAAATCAAGGGTACAACCATTTTTAGTTTAAAAAATGTCTTTATCTCAAAAATTATAAAAAGCAAAATCCTGAAATAATATTATTCATCATAATTTACAATTAATTTTAAGGATTTTATCATCTAATGTGACCATTTTGAAGTTAAATCAACTTTAGTACAAAAGCTATAAATTTTTGTTGGACCTTTTTGTTAGATTCACTTTAATAACTACTTTGAATTATTATGTCCTCAAACCTTGGTGCAACTAACTTCCATTACATTTTATGGTTCGCAATCAATCTCATAGTCAGCTTCCAACTTTCAAGAGTGGGTGTTCAGACTCTAGATGCTTATCATTATTATTCTTCTAATAGTTTATAAGTTTAACAAAACTAAAACTTGTCTGTCATTTTCTTCTTTTAGTATAATAATTATAATTGTATTCTAATATTATCATAAATAAATTTTCACAATATTATAGTTGTTTCTTTAAGTTTGGAGGGATTGTGAAAGCAAAGTGGTTTGTATTTTTTAGATTTCATAGTCTATCTTAAATACTTTCATAAAATAAATAAAAATTAAATTACTAATGAATAACTCTATCTTAAAATAGGTGTAACTAATTCAATATTCGAATAGTAAATATGAAATATTTTATCAAAAATCTCAGTTATGTATCATTAGTTTGATATCTCGTAAATCTAAAATATTTGACCAAATCACGGAATCATGTATTTTTACCTAATATTAAGGGATTGGATAAAACAATAATAGACTAGAATTTTGGCGTGAAATACGTTGGAGGAAAAATTATAAATACAAGATTGGTAAAGAGAAAAAAAAAACTTAGATTTGAACTAGCCAAGAGCGATTAAAAACCTTAGCGGCTAAAACAAATTGGCATCCAACATGGGGTTAGACAAAACTTTCCTACATCCACATCAAAAAAATAATACACTAAAGACCTTCTTGGAAACTTGATCCCCAGGAAGGATTATAAACCAGAGACAGACAACACCTCATGGAGGGAATGATGATGCACCTACTCTCTAACAGATAATGGAAACAATTAACGAGCTACAACGAAGGTCCAACATTTTTTGTGAAAAAATATTTTTTGTCGTTTTGGTGTGTCAAGAGTGCTAATACCAGACAATGGAACACAATTTGTGAGTAAGCAACTAAGAGAGATGTGTCAGGAGTTGAAGATTAAGCAAGTGTTTTCATCTATTGAACATCCATAAACTAACGGTCAAGCAGAAGCAGCCAACCAAGTTATTTTACAAGGTATAAAAAGGAGGTTACATGCAGCCTAGGGAGGATGCTCTGATGAAGCCCCCCGCTATTGCTCTCTTATCACACCACGTCATAGTCTACCATGAAGGAAAGTCCACTCAATTTGGTGTATGGAACAAATGCCTTAGTTCCAGTAGAGACAGTAGAACTAACATACCAAACAATCAACTTTTCACCGAGAGTGTCAGATGAGATTAGGTGAGCAAATCTTGACTTACTGGAGGAGGTCAGAGAATATGCCCGGATCAAAAGCGAGGCATTGAAACTATGACTAGAGATCAAACATAAGAGTAAGGTCTTTCTTAGGCAATTTAAGGAGGTCGATATGGTGATGCAAAAGGCACAAATGATAACATTAGAGCGGGCCATATCTCATAACGGAAGTCGTTGGTAATGGAGCGTATCACTTTTAGACATTGGATGTAGGTCTTATTCCTCAGACTTGGAATGACACAAGTAAAAAATTCTATTTCATCTAGTAAACTCTTTCACAGGGTGACACTTTTTTTCCTCGAGTTTTTAACTATTTTTTGTCAAGGGTGTTTAATAAGATCACATTTATTCATAATAATATAAATATTTATTCCTCACATAAAGGATTTCATGTGCTAATTTTTATTTTTTATGCTTTGATAAATTTGTTTTTATAAAGCAACCTCTGAGAGGTGAGCTCATAAACTCGACCACCAAAAGGGTGTAACCCTTAACCGACTGCTGAAAGGTGGGTTTATAAATTAAGTTGTCGAAAGGTAAGTCTTTAAATTCGACTCTCGAAAAGTGAGCCTATAAATTTGACTGCCGAAAGGTGCATGTTAATTAATCACAAAAACATGGTCGTAGAGACGCATGTTAATGAATCACAAAAACATGACCAAGAGGTGCATGATAATGAATCGCAAAAACATAACCGAAGAGACGCATGTTAATAAAACAGAAAAACATGACTAAAAGGTGAATGGTAATGAAAATTGCAAAATCAAAGCCAAAAGGCTTAATGATGCGGAAGAAGAAAGTCAAAGTCGAAAGGCTTAACGATGCAGAAGAAGAAAGTCAAAGCCGAAAGGCTTATGGATGCAGGAGAAGAAACTCAAAGTCGAGAGGCTTAATGATGCAGAAGCCGGAAGGCTCAACGAGGCGGAAGCAGAATGTGAAATTTGAGAGGCTCAACAATGCAAAAGCTAAAAGACAATGCCGAAAGGTGAGCCCATAAATTCGACTTCCGAAAGTGTGTTAATCTATTACCGAAAGATAAATCAAAGATATATTCCTTAAGTGGCTACCGAGAGCTGAGTTCACGAATCAATATAAACCGACTTTCGAAAAGGTATAACCCTCAATCAACCTCCGAATGATGAAATGATAAAACCAACTTCCGAAGGGGTGTAAACCTCATTTGGATGCTGAAAGAATCATCTGTCGAATGACATCTCCAAAAAGCTTCTAAAAAGCCATTGAGAGCAAACCTCATGTAAAGGAGATGCCATGTTTAAAATGACTTCAATAACCTTTACAGTATGGGCCTAACAAGCCTCTGCGCCTATTCGGCTTAAGGCTGGGGGTTTGTGTCCCCTCCTGGTCCTGGAGGGGGTGCATATAGCAAAATAGAGTGGTTCGTATTTTTTGGGCCCCATAGTCCACACCAAATATCTTGGTAAAATGAATGAAAATTAAATTATTGACGAATAACCCCTCCCCTCTCTTAAAGCATGTGTAATTAATTCAATATCCCAACAATAAATCCAAAATATTTGATCAAATCTCATAGTTGTGTATCATTAATTCAATATCTCGACAGTAAATATAAAATATTTCACGAAATCACGAAATCATGAATGTCAGCTAATATTCAAGGATTGAGTAAAACAATAATAGGCTATAATTCTAACCTGAAATATGTTGGAGGAAATAGTATAAATACAAGATCGGCAAAGAGAAAAAAACAACACAGATTTGAGCTAGTAAAAAATAATTAAAAACCTTGGCGGCTAGAACAATAGTAATTTTTGATTTGAGGATGAAAAAGAGATATAATGTGGATGCTCAAATCTAAATAGTAAGTTGTAATTATGTGTCACAATAAACATTAGTCATGGGTAACTTTATGTTAAACTATAAGTAGAAGTTATTCTTTTGCTTTGATTGGATGGATACATGAATTTGAGTGGATTTGTGTGGATTTGAAGAAGAGGATTGTGTTGCTTGAATTAAGGGATACATGGTTGGATTTGAGTGGATTTGAAGAAGTGAATTATGTTATTTGAATTAAGGAATATATGATGAGATTTAAAGGAAAAATTTATAAAAGTTTGTGTGTGATGTGATAGATGTGATTGATATTTTAATTTTTGTTAATTGATAAAATTGTAAGATTGCAAATATACCCTCTAGTTAAAAAATTAAAAATAAAATATGATTAATTTGGTTAGTGTGATTGATAAATTACTATTTTTTTATGAGATTATAATATTGCCAATTATTTTAAAATTAAAATTAAATTATTATTGTTAATATTATTATTTTATAAATTTATTATTATTATTATTTTAGTAATAATTATTATGGTTATGTTATATGATATAATTAATTATATTTATTTTATTATAATATAAATAGAAAAAAAGTGAAACTTAGAGAAGGAAAGAATCAAACCCAATACTTATGGGATACAAGGCACTCTACCACCTGAGTTAATTCTTCGTACCTACATAATCGATTACGTTAATTTATTATTTGTATAATATATACGCATAACATAATTGAGTATCCTTATGATCGACTATGATAATCCATTGTGGTAGTGCGTATTTGATCTCTTTCTTCTTCTTTCTCTCATCTAGCTATCACCCAATAACAATCCATACCTGCAATTTCACTGTCACTAGTCACATCTTCACTAATAACTGTCAAAATAAAACATTTCACAGTATAAAAAAAATAGAGATAACTTAGTCATTTTGTTCATAATCTTCATAATATGAGAGGATGTCAATGTCAAATCTGCAAATCACTACCTCCTTATCTACCAAACCATTGTCAAACGACCTAATTATCACAAATCTATTATTTTTTATCGTCCTCTACTATATCACTCACTAAATCAGATAAGATATTATTATTTTCTTTTTCAGCTAAAGAAAGGTGATAACTATGTAAATGATGTTGGTAAGTAAAATGGGATGAAATAATCTTGATTTAAATTTATTTTTAGATTTAGTTTTTCTTTTTATTAGTGTGAATTAGAATTTAATCTGCAAAGTATTTCAAAATACAAGACTACAACAATTAAAGAATCAAACAACAAAAAGGAACTAAAACACTCTTTAGAACCCTTGTTGTAAGAACATGACAACTGATCATGCAAACAATGTTTGTTTATTTTGTCTCTTGCTACGAATTGATATCAGAAAGAAATCATCCCAAAAGCCAAAATCAAAACGCAACCTTAACTACACAAAGGACATGATTACACTCCACGCACATCACAAACATCACTCTATCACAATTTTCGTAATCACCTTAAACTCTAAACCTTAATCTATTAACACGTATCTCTTTATGATCCCGGCAGCGTGGAAGGACACTTTTTTCTCAAAAGTGTTAACAAAAGTTTGAGTCCAAAGATTGTATGGATTATTCGGGTTCTGGGGGTGGCCTACACCATTCTCTGGATATGTAAATAAAAAAAAAATGGTCTCTCAAACGTCACATAATCCTTATTTAGCCAGACAAAACAGAGGAACTAAATCTCCCATATGGCAATAGCAAGAAACCCAAGATGGAAAGGGTTGGACTTGGGACTTTTGATTTGAAATGAGCACTCCCTCTTCGAGACCCTCCATGAGTTTCCAAACAATTGATCACTTTAGGTTCTTCGCGAATCCGAGGAGGAGATATTTTGTTGGTTTTTGAATCTTCTGTGTGAGTAAGGGTTACTCCTTCTCCTTGTCTAACACGGGTGTTCCATAGATGGACGAAATGATGGGAACACGTGGTTCATGTAACTGAGTTTCTTTATTGACGAGTTTTGAAGAGACGCACTCCATGGTGACCAATTAGTGGGGTTGTTAAGTATGTTTTAGTAATAATTTGGAAGTGTTTGTTTAAGTACTTTTGGAAGTTTTAGAGAAATAGAAGATGAATTATAAAGTTGGATGATAAATTATAATTGTTACATGTTTGAAAGTTTGGTATGGTCATTGTGAAAGTTTTGAATAGTTTTGGAGTTCAATTATTAGTATTGAATGGGTTCGATCAGATTTATTGACTTGGCATAATGATATGCTTTAGCATAGTTTGTGACATGGGTTGGCAATGATGTCATTCTGCAAAAGAGAGAAGCATAACAATGCTCTTAAAAATTCTTCACTCTAATAATAACTTAGCATTCAAATAAAAAGGATGAGGAAAATAACTTATTTTTATTTAGAATATCACTTAGAGGAGATGATATATATATAATATTAATATTGTTTGAATGTTTTTTCTGTTTTGATGAAATTCTCATAGATTAAGTATGAGGATATATAGCTTATTTATAATTTTTAAAATTAGACATGAGGGTTGACATTGTGTTATCATTTATATTTTTATTTATTTTAAATTATTAAAATATTTTTAATAAAATAAATAATTTAAAAAAATTATCTTATATACTCCTTTTCTTAGTTTCGTTCTATTTGAAGAACTTTTTTTTTTATACATAAATTTTCATTTTCAAGCATTTAATTTCATATTTATCAAATTTTTAAAGTACTTTCCCTTCTAATATTTGAAAAAAAATATTAAATATTATAATTTCAAATAAATTTCAATTATATATAATTATTTATATTTTTTATAATTATTTGATATTCATGAAATTATTATTTAGAACTCTATTTTAAAATTTATGTAATTATATATATATTTTTTATATTTTGATATTGAAGAAAAGACAAGTATCATTTTAATTTTGAATCCTTGATAATTGATAAATATAGATTTATAAATTAATTTGACTAACACAAAAATGTGTGGTAAGTATATCAAAGTAAATTATTTAGAAGCTTTCAACTTATAAGTTGTAAGCTACTCTAGTTACCTTGTAACTTGTAGTTTATTTGTTTCACTATTATTCTTATTTTAATTCGTTTTCTTGTTTTTCTTATTTTTGTTGTACCTATTATTACTTCTTTTAATCATTGTAATCTAATCTCAATAAAGGTTTTTATGATGATGGATAATATTACCGTTAGTCTAATATCTATCACCATATTTCCAGTTAGGAATAAATTAATCCTGATCCCAAAAAGACTTGTAAAATAAAGACTAATATGATATTGAGTACTCACTTATATTTTTTTTAAAATTTTTTAAAAAATTCTTATTGAATAGAACATTCGAAAATATTTTACTAGTGAATCTCTACTTGATGCTCTATTGACAAAATTTTACCGTCATTGTAAGAGGAGAAATCGCTTGGTCAAAGCTTGATTTCCTCAAAGCCAACTCTATTTCATTTGGAAAGGTTCTAGTCCAATTCTAATAAGAACATTTGGCGTCCAAAATATAATACCCCAAAAATAGCTTTAAAATATAAATGTATTAGAAGCTATAATTTAGCTTTAGATATAAATAAGATAACACCTAAATATTTTTTTCCAAAGAAGATGAAAGTTTATATAAATAGGAAAATCAGTATTCAGACTTCATTTTTAACAAAACCATAATCTCTCTTAGAAGCAGTTCTTCCTCTTTTCTCTATGTTTTCTCTAAAACTCTGACTTCCTTCCTTATGAGGCTGAAATTTAGAGACCACCCTTAGATTCTTAATGTCGAGTAGGGCAAGAGTGTCCAATCAAATTCTTGAACAGAGTAAGTTTATCTTTTGCTCATCTTTCTCAGAGTCAGTTTTAGGTGAATTCCGTTCTTGGTAGGGATATTTTGCCTATGTCCTCTGAGGCATCAAAATAAGTCTCTCTTGGTTCATTGTTCTAATAGTATAATCTGATCATCAATAAGAAACTTTTGGTGCAGGTTAGGTTGCTCGTGATTTTAAGTTTTTTGAAACTCCTTTGAGGGTCTCTACTCTATACAAGTAAGGGAAGCTAGTTTGAATGTTTTTAATATATATTGTGATTACTCGTTTTATTGAGTAGGAATTGGATGAATTTGAATTAAATTGAATGGATATTCATATGGTATGATGTAGTATAAATGATTGTGAATGATGTGGAATGGTGATCGAGACATAGTATCTTCAGGAAAGGAGATACCCGTGTTGAGATTGTTAGGATGTGTATTGTTTGATAATTTGTCGAGAAGGGGGTATCCTAACTCTACTAGTACCTTAAAATCACATAGATGAAGGGTATTAGGTGGTCAGAGTTAAAGAATGTCCATTTAATTAAAACTGCAGTTTGAAAGAGCTTGTCAGAACATATATATGGATTTACCTTATCAAATGAGGTTATGTTCATTTGGGACTATGTCGATTCATAATTGGAAGAGTCATCTGGAAGGTGCTAGCCTCTGAGTCTAACTCAATGCATGAGTCTTTCGGAAGCAGAGAGTGAAGTGTCTTTGTATGTGAATCAGTATATGTAAGATATAAGTTATTTTAGAGATGTGATGTATGAGATGAATCATGAAAGTCTGATCTTTGTAGTTTAGTTGAGATATGAATTTAATTTATGAATATACATTTCTTTAAACTCTCTAGCATAATTTTTGTGTAGTGCTTGTTTTATTTTTAAATCTGCGATGATCGTGTGTTACATGTAAGCAGAGGATTTGGCAGGTGGTGTGACTCCTCAGTGACCTAATGGAGAAGTTTAATTTTATTTTATTTTATGATTGTATGAAAATATTTTTATTAAATCTCATGTAGAGAAGTATATTTTGAAACACTCTTATGAATGTATGGAGATTTGTGTTTAGGCTTATTATAGAATTTCTATGCGATAGAATTCTTATTGTGTAAAAAATATAGGATGTTACATCCACCATAGGGGTTGGGTAAAACTATTCCCAGACCACAATTTACATGATTGTTCCAAAGCATCATTCTACATTCTACATTCTCAAATTATATTATTTTATTTATTTTATGTGAGGGTATAAAGCATAATAAGAGGAGAGTTTTAGAATAGTGCATTATTAACATTTGACAGAAATATTTACTCATATTATCACACTTGGTGACGAGTTGTTTAAGGGTTCGAACTGAACATAACCTCTCTGCATGTATAAGGTAAGGTTGCATACAATAATCCTATCTTGTACACTCGTATAAAGAGGAGTCCCAAGCTGAATGTTAATTTTATATCTAGACACTAACTATATATTTTCATGTGATTTAGATGAAAATGCAATTTATGAAAAAAATTATTTTCGGAAAGTTTGTAAATAATGTTTTTATTAAGTAAAATACACCAATCTAATTCTTTAACACAAACTTAATATTATTTTGATTTAATAATAAAACTTTTATTTATAAACCTTAGTACAATTATGCTTTTTAAAAAATTTGATGGTAAATAACATAAAAAATATTTTCAAAAATTAGGCATGAAAGGTTAAAGATGTTTACAATATTAATTACTTGAATGAACACTTGCACACAGGGGTAGGTAAATTTATTTGAACTAATAATAAAATTTAGTTAGATAGAAAAATTGTGAAAAATAATGTTAACGAGTGGATAAAACACTCTTGAAATTATTTCTCAATAAGAAGATTTAGATGATCTTATGCAACAGGCAAACTTCAACTTGAATAACCTCCAAAAACAATTATTGAAGAAGGGTAAATAAGAAGAAATTAAACATTCTAGGTAAGGAAGGTCATGACATATAGTATTGGACATATGTTAAAATATGACATAGATCGAGTTAAAAATATTCGATCTTATGGTATTATTCATTTCAAAATGATTATTCGAAAATGAATTATAACAATCGGATCAAGACAATCTGACGTCACATATCAAGGCGATTTGATGTCATAGATCAAGGTAATTTAACATCCTAGATCAAGGCAATCTGATGACACAGATCAATGCCATCTGACGTTATGGATCAACGCCATTTGACCTATCAGATCAACGCCATCTAACCTGTCATATCAACACCATCTAACCCAATCATATCAAAGTAATTCATTCAAATAAACGACGATCTAAAATGAAACTAATGATCGAAAGATGAAGTTTGATAACGTTAAGTCACACAAAATTATGAATCACAACAAGATATTATAATGATGCAATTTGTTATTCTCAACCAATGGTTTTTCGTCTCACTTCAGAAATGATTTCTCACACTAGAAAGGAAGTGCGAAAGTACATGTCTAGGAAGGTTGTAATAAGGAAATACTTGGTATTTAAGCATATCCATGCTAACCCACATCTCTTTTCTAGAAACTTATCCAGTGTACTAGTTCTCATTTTACGACCATTATTTTAATAGACAATATTATTCAGTGAGAAGCGGCAAATGTAAAAAGCATGCTGACGATATAACACATGTGTTTTAAGCCATCTAAAATGATTGAGAAGGTCCCGAAGCTTGACCAAGAGTTAGTTGACTTGAATTTATGCTGGACCTAAAATGGTTGTAAGAAATGATGATCACATTAGATGAAAAAGTTTAAAAGCTATCTGAGATAGTTTGAAAATAAATTATCACTACATTAGATCCAATAAATATAGTCACTTTTAAAATAAACGACCGTATCAAAGTAACCCAACTTATCATCAAATCAAAATGATTTGAAGACTAATTGTAGTGTGTTAAGACTTGTTTATCCATCAATTTGGTCCACCTGTACCTCATTTTTGGATTTCGAGCTTGAAAGCTTATGTACCTACCCCTAACCTCAAAAAGGCCAATAAATAGACATTAATCTCACAGGGAGTACTCATAGAAATTTATATTTATTTGTTTGTATTTTTCTAAAAAGCTCTTAACGACTTGAGCATCAAAGAATCTTTTGCAAATGGATCTACACTCGATGCTTAATCAGCAAAGCTCTACAACCATTGTATGAGGAGATACATATATAGTTTGGTCAAAGCTCAACTTTCTCAAAGTCAATCATATTACACTTCAAAAACTTCTAGCCAATTTCATTAAGAACAACATAATTAATTATGAGACTATTTTTCCTATTTGTTAGGTTACTTTTTAATTCTTTTATACAATTTAATTAAAAATATTTAATAATACACATTGAAGTAACATATGTTTCTTTATATGATGTTATGTCAAAATTACTGTCCTTTCCTGGGTCTAGGGGTGTGCTTAGTAAAAAGGAAGTTACAAACTATAATTCTTTTATCCAAAGATAGGCCAAGCAGTATGGGCTTATTAACCCTTTATTTAAATGTTAACCCTTTATTTATGAACAACAACTTAGAGGTCAAGTTAAATAACTAACGATGAAATATTCAGTTAGGTTACTTATCCATTAGTTAATATTTAGTACTTGAATGCTGCTTTCTAGAAAAAAAATAATTTTATAAAAGCAAAATGGTTCTCAATAAATAGGACAACTTCTATTTGGGCTAACCAAGAACAATAAAAAAACCTGAGCGGCTAGAACAAATTGGTGCCACCCTAGGGCAGGTAAATTTTCCTACTCCCCCTATACAAAACTTGAGAGAAAACCTTGTCTTCGAAATGAGAAACAATAGACAATCCACACCCAATGGAGGATCTATCCCCCGAACATGGAATGCGGTAAATTTGAAATTTTATTTCAGTTGATAGACATTAAGTTTGAAATTTTATTTCTGTGGCTAAACATTTTTGCACAAGACGACATTCTTTTCCCTTGATATTTTAGGATTTTTTTCCCAAGGATTTTTAATGAGGTCACACATATAAATAAAATTTCTATGTTTTCTTTAAACCTTGTGTATTATTTTCTAGATATTGAACATGTAAGTCACAAAAACATGATCGAAGAGGTGCATGTTAATGAAATTGCAAAAACATGGCCGAAGAGTCGCATGTTAATGAATCTCAAAAGCATGACTAAAAGGCGCTTGTTAATGAAATCGGAAAAACATGATCGAAGAGGCGCATGTTAATGAATGGCAAAAACATGACCGAAAGGTGCATGTTAATGATTTGCAAAACCATGGCCGAATAGGCGCATGTTAATGAATTTCCAAACATGGCTAAAGAGACGCATGTTAATGAAATCACAAAAACGTGATCGAAGAGACGCATGTTAATGAATTGCTAAAACATGGCCGAAGAGGTGCATGTTAATGAATTACAAAAACATAACTAAAAGGTGCATGTTAATGAAATCATAAAAACATGGACCGAAAAGGCACATGTTGAAGAAATCACAAAAGCACAACCAAAGAGGTATGTTTTTTTAAACAATATTTTACAAGTTTATGAAGCAGAATTGATTTCAGTATACAAAATGGGAGATTAGTAAGACCAAGTTCGGTTCATAAAAAGAAATACTAACGTAATCGAATTTGGATCACAAAAAAGAGATATTCCCTCAAATTTGTAAAACATGACCGAGTTCTCTCTATAAAATAAAATTTTTTACAAAATGTTATTTGAACGATTGTTTCAAAATCAATGTATACTAATAAAAATATGATGTGCAATTCATGAATATCTGAGTAAGCTAATTTTAATATGGAAAACAAATACGTAAATATTACTTCTTATAAATTTAGGATATATTAATGAAGAAAACAAAATAATAATAATAATAATAATAATAATATTCTTTTATTTAATTATTTAATAATAGTTTAACATACTTATGTAGTTATTATATTTAAAAATAATTTATTTTAAATTTAAAGATTTTTATACTTATATATATATATATATATGATATTTAGTTAAATATATGATATTTAGTTAATTACTTATTTTATATATTTAAATAATTAATTATTCTTTTGAAAAAATAAAGTTAAATATTTAAGTAACTAATTTAATTATTTATCTAAAATTCTGTGGAGAGTTTATACATAAAATATAAATTATTTTATAATTTATTTTAATAATATATCTATCTAAAGTTAGATAGGAAGAATTAAAAAGTATATATATATATATATATATATATATATATATATATATATATATAT
>Ga0209700_104971_pt1 | contig 23150 bp, 14 predicted proteins | sample SiratroredBW_FD_187528 | JGI IMG/M metagenome (GOLD analysis project Ga0209700, IMG submission 187528) | Root nodule microbial communities of legume samples collected from California, USA - Siratro red BW (SPAdes) (version 2) | ecosystem: Host-associated > Plants > Roots > Nodule | place: USA... | reverse complement strand
ATAAAATACGTTAAATCAAATTAATTTTTTTTGTAAGCAAAGCTTGATAAAACCATGGACCAAGGTGTAGAGAATAATTTGATCTCAAAACAAAGTTGAAAACAAATTTCAAAACAAATTTAAAACATCGACGTTTTATATTTATTTATTTATTTTTAACTTTCCTCTCCTTTTAATTTTAAACAAAATTAATATAATAAAATAATAGTAAATAAACACTTATCTAGGTCTGCAGTTCATCTGTACATACTCATCATGCTTAGAGATATGTGAATATTACTGTAACAGACAAATAAGATCATCAAAGACAAATACATACTTGGAGTATTGTTATCATCAAAAATTTATTAAATGATTAATTCATCTAAAGATACTTTGGATCATCTAATGGTTTAATAACAACAACAACAATAATAATATTAATAATGTTAACAATAGTAATAATAATATTATTAACATTAATAATAGTAATATCAACATAATAATAATCACAATATCAATAATAACAATAATAATAATAATAATATTAATAATATAAATAATGTGATACCCCACTAAATATATATTTCTACTAACATAGTTAAGGCTTCATAAACTTGCATATCTTACAGTAATCTATACTTAATATGCTTCAAAATATACAATCATACTAAACTGAAAATTTAAAACATATTTACAAAAAAAAAAAAACATATATAAGTTTTTCAAAATGAAACTCCTTCTAACATGATCTACTCAATGTAGAAGATCACCCACAGGCTCCTCTGTAATACCATTTGCTCTCGTGATCATCACAAATAGATAACAAAACACAAATACAAACAAGAAAGGGTAAGTTAACAGATTTAAAAAATCTTAAAATAATTTAATTATTCACATACTTCAATAAAACATAAATATGTCAAAATCATTTATTTCACTCAATTTTATTCATAATTTTAACTATATGACTTTGACATATATAAACAAACTTGACTTTACTTCTAGAAGATTTGTGCATTAAATAAACTTCTAGATATACACATGTAATACAACTCCAAGCTGTGAATTCACATTGCCTCCAAACTAATGAATCATCAATCTTGTATGACAAGTTAGTCCCCCTGAGACTTTTCTGACCAAATATGTTTCGAGCTGCAATCACCTAGTTCAGACCTTCTTCGACTCTCACCACTTAGTAATGATTATTTATTTGATTCCTATTACTACTAGAGTCTGAATATCAATCGTTATTGATCAGATCCTTAGATAATGCATATCCTAATTGACCAAGACATGAATATTTTCTTTCTTGAAAATACTATGTCTTGATCTTGACCATCTTAATCAATACTTCAACAATATCATATCATAAATATATATCTCTACTAATGTATTCATTCACTTTTCAATCTCAATCTCAAAAATATCAAGAATGACTAATTCATCAATACCATTCAATTCAAATTTTAAATCAATCTACTCTATTAAATCCATACATTGCATTACAAAAGAATTAAACAATCAAAACAAAAAAATCATAAAGATTTTTTTTAGCTTGAGCGAGAATTTCTAGCTTAAGCGAGAATACCCCTCGCTTGAGCGAAAATTCTCTCACTTGAGGTAAAGTGGTCTAGAGAGCACCCAGTTCCAGTGCTATTTTTGCTTGAGTGAGAATACCTTCACTTGGGCAAAAATCTTTTCTCACTTGGGCAAAAAGCTTCTCTCTTGAACGAAAATGGTCCAAAGAGCACCCCAGTTCCAGTGTTATTTTCGCTTGAGCGAGAATACCTTCACTTGAGCAAAAATCTTTTCTCGCTTGCACGAAAATGGTCTAGAGAACATGTTTAAATTTCTCTTAAGCGAGATCTTCTCGCTCAAGTGAAATATGCAGAAAAATCAAATGCATTTCTGGTTTTTCAACCTAGTTCACTACTTCAAACATCACCACTCACGCTCAAATAACCCATTTTTTTAGAACAACATCTCTACATATGAAATCATCTGTTACGCCCAAATTTCTCAACTTATCCAATTTTATTCAATTCACAAAATTTCATCTTCAATACTTAACAATACAAGTTCAACTTTCAATTTTTATCAAACTAAACATCTAGCATCAGAAAATCCCACAACCATCAATAGAAGTTAATCTCATGCTTAGTCCAAAATAAGTTAGTTTACCCTAGTAGTCAAATAGATACTATCAAAATCATGCAACCATCAATCTAAATGAATTACCATACAAATCTTGTTTGTTTTTAGATTTCAACATTAACTACCAACCAAACATAACTCTACAACACATGTTCATGTTTTAACAATCAAATGAGGTTATGCATCAAAATTCATCAAACAATCAATTCCAATCCTACCAAGAATCAAAGGCATAACCTAAATTATCTATTGACAAAATTCTCAAAGTCAGCTTCCCTTACCTGATTTGAGTAGATACTCTTCCGAAAGAGCTCCAAAAACCTAAGAGTAGGAGCACTCTAACCTACACCACAAAGTATTTGATCACTGATCAAACTACACTACAAGGATATGGAACCAACATAGACTTCTCTTGAAGTCTCTGAAGGCACATGCAAGAGCTATAGAAACCTATTAACAGATTTGAAATTGATTCAGAGGAGAAAAATGGTAGAATTGAACTTACCCTAATAGAGTTTCTGATCGGGCAGTATTTTTCAGATAGCTGCCACGAGTTCAGTGGTAGACTCCGACTGTTGATCTGATGAAGGACAAAGCAAAGGTCTAAAAAGAAGACAGAGAGAAAAGAGAAAACAAATGTTTAGAGAGATGGTGGATTTGTGAAAGTGAGACCTACATATTAGTTTTTTCTATAAACAAGTATTTTCAGTTTGTTAATAAAATATTAAAGTGTTCCTTTCACTTTTACTACTCCTAATCTAAAAACAAACTTCTTGATCGCTACAAATAACATTAATAGTAATATTAATAATAATAATATTAATGATAATAATATTATTATTATTAAATAATAGTGATGACAATAATGTTAATAATAATATTAATATTGATAATAATATTATTTTCAGTAATGATATTCATGATAATAATAATATTAATATTAATACTAATAATAATAATAATTGTTTTTTTTTTTTGAGATAGAAGTATTCATGTGTAAATGTGTAATTTTGTCCTGTTGCTCTCTAATTTTTTATATTATATATTTACTTTTCTTTTTTTTACAAATTTAACAAATGTAACATTCCATTAAGAAGTTTGAATATATATTTTTTTTTAATTTTAACTTTTATAATACAGTGATATATTATTAATAAAATTTTAAATAAAATAGTATTATTATATAAATATTTTTAAAATGTTTAATTTAATAATATTTTTACTATATTTCTTACCATTTTTTCATTGTTTTATTTTTTTTTCTCTTATTTTTTACTTCTTTATCCGATAAAGCTTTAAGATGTCAGATTTCTTTTTTAATAATACATGCTTATACCTTAAAACCTGCCAGTCAAAAGGATTGCATTTTTGTGCTTTCAGTTTGAAGAGACTAATGCATGTGGGCATTTGGATACTTAAAGTAGCATTTAGAGCTTTAAAAATCAGTATAATATGAAAAGACTAGACACCTAAACCTACACAACAATAAATGAAAATTAGAAAATAATCAACTTATTAGATTATTTTCACCTATAGATACATATATTCTTTAATTTCATTATTTTACTTTACTGTTATATATTACCTATTTCTATTTCTCTTTATCTCTATCTACAATTAATAAAGTTGAAGAAATCATTATCTGAACATGTGACTTGTCACATATGGTTTAGGTAACTAATAACACGTTTGGATGTGTTTCTTTAACCTATTCGAATAATTAAAAAAAATCTTTTTTTCAATATGTGAAAGAAAAAATACTTTATTAGACAAAAATTAATTGTATTGTTTTAAATTGAAAATACATCCACAATTGCAAAAATATTTTACGTTCACTTTAACAACTAAATAAATTATTATTTATTATATTATAAAAAGCAGTTTAACCTTTCTTTGTAAACAGTGTTGTCAAAGATTTTTTTAACGTGCCCTAACTAGTTTTATTACAGAACCTTTTTATAATTATGGTGTACTTTTTTTTTTCATGCATCACATCGGTCAAATCAGACTATAGTGCAATTTTTTTATAAAAATTAGTGATGTCTATATAACTAATATAACCAATAAGATTTATCTTTTTTTCTGAAAATTTGACACATTTTGTGCACAAGTATTTTCTTTAATAATACATAGGATTCTTTTTTTTTTTAAATAGAGGATAGTACAAAGTTACCAAAAGAATTGCATTTGCTTTTAATATATTGATTCATTAATGTTTGTAAAATGAAAATTAATTGTATTAATAATTTATATATATATATATATATATATATATATATATATATTATTTTTTATAATGAAATGATAGAGATTAAAATAATCAATTTAATTTTTGAATAATTAAAAAATATTTTTATGAATTTAGATATAAAGACTAAGTGATTGAAAATTCCTTTTAAAGATGAAAATAGTATCTATAGAGATTAAAAATAAATATAGATTAAAATGTAAATTTTGTAAAACTAGTACCACATGACCAACACAAAAGAAGAAAAATGGTATGTATTTATTGGTACTAAAATAGATATACTTTTAGTAAGTTATTTATTTTTGTTCTGTGTAGAAAAGAAAATATTTATCTTTTGATAATAATAAAATCATAATAAATATTTAAAATTTTATAAAATATTTAAAAAAATTCTTCTAAAATTATAATATATGTTAATATTATGATATTGAAAAAAAGTTTAAAAAAGAAAAAAAATCACATTCATAATGCTAATAAATATAAAAATATTAAAATAACACTAAAATCTAGAGAAGAATAAAAGAAAACATATATTACTACTACAGTAATAATTCACTAGTATAACATTCTAAAATAGAAAAAATAAAATAAACATAAAAAAGAGTAGTATAAAAATAGTAAAAAAATACTGCAATCTTAATAAGAAAAACCTATTACCACAACAATAATTCTATAGTCTAATTTCTAAAATTTAAAAAAAAATATCACAAAAATATACCTAATAGAAAATACAAAATAATAATAAATTGTCATTTCTTATAATAAAAATATTACCATATTACACAATAGGTTAATATCTCCTCCTTATACTACAATAATATCATTAATAAATATTTAAAGTAGGTTAAACTTATCGAAAAGGAAAATAAACTTTGATTAATACTTATGCTATGAAATTTCTATACATAAAGTAAATAAAAATGTCATATAAAACAAATCTACTTCTAAAATAATAAATTATCACACAACTTACTATCCTAAAATTATAAATGATTTTAGCCATTATGCACTGACATCAAATTGAATGCGATGTTTAAAATACCTTTTGTTAACCAATTTAAAGACAAGGGTCACAAATTATGTGCTTACATTCTTTTCTTCCCTAAATTATGATAGCTATAAATAAAAAAAAAAATAGGAAACTTCGAGGAAGTTGCACTAACCGCTGTGCTTGCTTATTAATAATACTTTGTCATGTCGTGGCTTGCAACTGTTAGACACTCTGATTCACAGTCACTCGTTTAGGGTGCCACCTTGTCCTCACGTGATAGTGATAGTATTCTTATATTCAATTTTCTTGTCATTGAATATTACAAAACTTTTCAGATTTTGAAGATGGAGGTGATGGAAGATGGTGGTGCAAACTTCAAGGGGTTGAACAAGGAGATGAGACATGGAAGAACAGCACATAACATGTCATCTTCTTCATTGCGCAAGAAATCTGACCTAACTCTTGTGTCTAAGATTAGTTCTGGCCTTCTGAAAGAAGTGCTGGTGAACATTCAAGAAGTTATTTTGGGAACCAAGCTCTCTATTCTCTTCCCTGCTGTTCCCATTGCCATTGTTGCTCAATGCTATGGAGTTGCAAAAGTGAGTTCTCTTCTTATATATTTCTCTATACTCATACCATTTCTCACTTTAGAATTTTTGCTGAGATATTACCTCATAATATTGAACTGTTATCATATGTGTAAGTGAATAATTTTTTTTATAAATTATAAAATTTAAATGTGTATCTTATAAATTTTGTATGATGTTTCAAGACTCCTTTGTAATTTATTTTTTGAACTAGTACTGCTACTTTTTTGTGAAGGGTATGGTTGAAAAGAAAGAAATTAATGCATGAATGAAAATGAACACTGATTATTTCTACCCTTCATTTTTTCTTAAACATACAAATGCAGGATGTGAATGAATTATTATATATTCTGGGATCATACATTTTATATGATTTAGTAAAGTTTTATGAGTTTTTTCAATAAACTAAAAAGGTTCAAGATATTTTGAGTGGGTATGACATATTGATCCACAATGATAGATATCTAAAGATCTAGAATCTAAAAGTTTTCTTCTGGTTGGTACAAAAGAAAGTACAGGACTTTTAAAAAATGACACATGGAATTAATTAAAGATATTTTTAATAAAAAGTCAAATCTTCTTTCTATTTTTTTTTTATTTCAATCAAATGCATCTTTATTTATATATTTTTTAATCTCACTTCGTCCTTTTTTTTTCATTCATTTTTCCTTGTTCCTTATTTTCTTCATATGTGCTGCATGACTTCTTAATAAAATTTCTGTTGGTATTTAGCTATATATATAAATATATATATATATATATATATATATGAGTTTATTTATTAAATATTTTCCTAATGTTGGTATGTACGGTGAGATCTCCATCATGTCCAACTAATAATGTGTCCATGTGTTAAGAGTACTTTTTGGTTAAAGGAGAAAAATTATTAAAGTATCTATGTGGTGATAATGTGGACAAATGCATACACTTTTCTTTCCGGAAAAGTGTAGTATTCAGACGTTGGATTATGTAATGATAAACACTCTCTTTTGTTGCCCGCAGCCTTGGGTTTTTGCGCTGAGCTTACTGGGGCTGACCCCACTTGCTGAGAGACTCAGTTTCTTGACAGAGTAAGCAAACCATTCTTCATCTTTAGAGTTGAATTCTACATTAATTATTGTTCATTGTTCTGTAAATTTCTCTTTACCGTTTTATGTATTTTACTGATTCTTCTTTCATTCATTCCCTTGGTATTTGGTACTTCAAAATTGGCAGACAGATTGCATATTACACTGGTCCCACAGGTAAGTCTGAGCATCCCAACTCTAGGACTACTAGAACATGTTTTTTTTTTTTTTTTTTTTTTTTTTTTTTTTTTTTTTTTTTTTTTTTTTTTTTTTTTTTTTTTTTTTTTTTATTTTTTTCAGTGTCAGTGTATTTTACTGGCCAGTTTTCTTTAATTTGTACTACATATGAACACTACTTATTATCATTAAAAAAATATATATAATTAACGGTGCATCATTCTTTTTCTTTTTTTTTTCATAAATTATAATAAATAAAGTTTTTATAAAATGTAAGAGTATATAATTGATTGTCATGATACTTAAGTCTTATTATTGTTTTTTTGAGACACAGTGGGAGGACTTATGAATGCAACATGTGGGAATGCTACAGAGCTCATTATAGCAATTTTTGCTCTTAACCATGACAACATTGCCTTGGTCAAATATTCTCTCCTGGGTTCTGTAATTTCTAACCTTCTTCTGGTTCTTGGAACCTCTCTACTCTGTGGTGGCCTTGTGAACCTTAGGCAGGAACAGAAATATGATAGAGTAAGACCCTACAATCCATTCAAAACTTTTACTCATGAATTGCCTAGTTTTGAATGTTTTGCAATGCTGCTTGCAGAGACAGGCAGATGTGAACTTGCTTATGCTGTTTGTGGCATTGCATTGCCACTTGCTGCCAATGCTGTTCCATTATGCAGGTGCCTCAGAAGGTGTCAGTGCAGAATCATCTCTGCAGTTGTCAAGAGCTGCTAGCATTATTATGGTGATAGCATATTTTGCCTACCTTTTGTTCCAGCTGTGGACTCACAGACAACTCTTTGAAGACCCGGTTGTAAGCTTTCTTTTATTTTGAAATGATTAGTCTATTGTTGATTCTTCTTCATGTCAAATTTGTGAGTAGTAATTATCATCATGCATTTTGCAGGAAAATGAAGAAGAGGGTGACGATGATTCAGATGAAGCAGTCATAGGATTCTGGAGTGGGTGTGTTTGGCTTGCTGGGATGACTGTGATCATTGCAGTGCTGTCTGAATATGTGGTGCAAACAATTGAGGTAATTGACTTCTTTTTCCTTTTTGAGACAAGAAAATATTCTTTTTATTCTGATAACAATATATGAGTTTATTTTACAAATTGCAAAGTTAAACTTTTTTGTTATGTTAATAAAAAATAATCTTAGCTACTATATTTTTAAAATTGTTGTCATCATATGAAAACCTGTGATTAAATGTCAGTATAAAAATATTTACATTTACAATATATTTAATTTGAATTCATAATATATTATATGAAAAATGTGAATGTGTTTTTTTATCACAGTTTTGTTGTCACTGTATCATATATAATATTGTATAATATCAGCTGATAGTGATGAAAAAAAGATGTGAAATTGAACAGGATGCATCTAATTCATGGGGTTTGTCTGTTAGCTTCCTCAGCATAATATTGCTTCCAATAGTCGGCAATGCAGCTGAACACGCTGGAGCAATCATCTTTGCTTTCAAGAACAAACTGGTATCAAGTCTTATGAAATTCTGATGCTTTCTTTTATTACATAAATTGCTTGAAACTGTGATTCAAATCATTTGCCCGCATTATTATGTGTTTAGAATGTTTAATATTTGAACATGTGATTTAACGTTTCCTTAGATTAACCTAACGATGTTACTGCAGGACATCTCCTTGGGTGTTTGTTTGGGTTCTGCAACTCAAATTAGCATGTTTGTGGTAAGCATTCACCTCAAAAAAATGGATTTTTCCATTCTTTGTAGTTGGATCAATAGAAGTTTTCATCAACCAAACGTGATTACTATATAGGTTCCCCTTTGTGTGATTGTTGCTTGGATTATGGGAATACAAATGGACCTCAACTTCAACCTCCTAGAATCAGGTTCTCTTACTTTGGCAATAGTAACCACAACCTTCACATTGCAGGTATATATACTAATTATGTATCATCATTTAAGTTGGTAGAATAGAAACATCACACTTTTTGATTTGGCATATATCTAATATTTCTTCGATGTATATCTTTGTAGGATGGAACTTCCCACTACATGAAAGGCCTTGTGCTCTTGCTGTGCTACATTGTTATTGGGGCATGCTTTTTCGTACAAAGAACATCCTCCAGTATGCATAATAAATATTTCCAATCTATTTATTTATGTACTTTCGGAAATTATAATTCATATATAAAATTTTGTCACTCTTTTTCCCAGACCAAAATAATGCTTCTATCATAGTACTCAAATCAGCAAGGGAAGCAGTTTCTAGAACTTAAGAGGTAAACTTCATGTTTTCTATACACAAGCAGATATAATCTTTTGTATTCAGTCAAGAAGTCTATGAAATTAACTAAAGGGATTTGATTGCAGGACTTAGTATATTGGTGTCTGAGATAAAGAGTTGCAGCATCCAAACTCTGAACAAGATTCAATGGATTTGTTATTTGTTCATTTGTCATCCCCAGCCAAAGAGCTGAAGAAGTTTTGCATGCAGTAGCTTGCAATATATTTGATTGTCTGCGTGTATAGTTCTCTTCAAAGAATAATATAATATCGACAGAGTTGTGACATGATTCCCAAATAAAATGAGAACTGTTATTTGGAATCTATGGTCACATAAGCAAGAGTTCTTCCTCATGATAGCCATCTTTTTTATAAGAAATAAACTAGAGCCGCTTTTTGGTTTTAAAAAAGAAATGGAAAGCAAGAAAAAAATGTTAAAACATAAATGACTTTCTGGGTAGAAAGAGTAGGTTGTTATAAAGAGTTTGATATGTTGGGACCAACTTCAAGTAGTCCAAATTATCTCCTTAATCTTCCTGGGTGAACTATCTTTTACTTCAACAATAAAAAAGTCATATGAATATAAGTAGATATATGAATATAAGTAGATAGTAGTATGAATATAAGTAAGTCATATGAATATAAGTAGATAGTAGATAGTAGTATGAATATAAGTAGGGATAGTTCTCATATTTGTGAAGGGTATTCAATATTTATATTTCAAATTATCTCTTAAGAGTATTCAATATTTATGGTGGTTTTCCAAATTATCTCTTAATAGTATTCAATATTTATATTTCAAATTATCTCCTTAATCTTATGGGTGGACTATCTTTTCTAACTCGGAGGATGGTACCTTCAAAGCTACTTCAATAATAAAGTACTTCAACAATAAAGTTAGTATAAATATAAATAAATAGTACCGTATGAATATAAATAAATTAATAATAAGGATAGTAATCATAAATAAATAGTTTTAAATTATCTCCTTTTATGGGTAGACTATCTTTTCTAACTCGGATTGAGGATGGTACCTTCAAAGGTATTTCAATAATAAAGTACTTCAACAATAAAGTTAGTATGAATATAAATAAATAAAGTCAGTATCAATATAAATAAATTAGTAGTAAGGATAGTAATCATAAATAAATAGTAATAGGAATAGTAGGAATAGTAATCATACATGTGAAGGGTATTCAATATTTATAGGAATAGTATAAGGCTGACTTACTATTAGATTCATAATGATACACCTAATTATTAATATTGATTTATACTAATTATTGTGATTAACACTCGATTAACAAGTTTAGTGGACTCCGTCATATAGTGAATTTAGTTGGTTCATCTCTAACTTGTCAAGAATGGTTTCAAACTGCAAAATTATTCTTGGTATATAGTACCCAAGCCTCCTAAGACTTGAGCAATTCAACTTTTAGTTGAAAATTGCGAAAATTCTTAAACATGAATATTCTTTTCGAAGGCAACTTGGAGATCTTGGAAATCCACATGTGTCAGAATGGTCAAATCTTATTAAATGAATGGTGTAGATGAAAAAACGTTTCAACTTCTAGTCTCCATTCTTTTAAAGCCTATAAATAGGGTCATTATTAGTGATGGACCACCACATTTCATCGTACTATTTAGAAAAAAGTCACTTGCTCTTCTCATCTCACTTCTTTAATTAGGTATTTTTTTCTCATTCTCAGTCAATATGTCAAGTAACTTTAGTTCAGAGGATTTTTCGGGATCGTTCAATGGAGAGTCAAGGCTGAAGGTAGTTGAGACTATTTCATTGAGTTTAGACACTACAAAAAAAATTGGATTTACCTACGATAAAAATCTGTAGGTAATGACAAAAATTCGTGGGTAATCAAGCATTACCCATGGATTACAGACAGGTCAAAGTTCGTAGGTAATCAAGTCGTCGGTAAATTTTCCACCAACTTTTATCCGTGAGTAATTCCATTTCGCGTTTTTCACAGAATTTTGTTCGTGGGTATAATTTTACATTACCCACTAATATTGATCCGTAGGTAATGTATTTCTTTTTAGTTTTTATTATTTATTATTAAAATTTATAATTGTTAAGATTATTTTTGTATCCTTCTACTTGTCTATTATTTATATTATTTATTATTATTATTATCATTTTTATTTAGGATTATTGTTAAGACTATTACGAATATTATTAATATTATTACCAACCTACAATTAGGAAGAGTTGAACCCAAGACTCTTGAGTGTAGAAAGGGACCTTTAACCACTGTGCCAGACAAGTGGAAGAATCCAATTAACATGAAAGTGGCATTTGATAGTTTAGAAACTCCAAAAGTCACTTCTAACTCTCATGAATATTTGGCTAATGAACCTCAGGTACTAACCATCAAATTCCAACTTTTCTCAAGTTCCCCTAAAAAAGAAGAACTACTTATGAGCAATCCTCTAATCTCATCTTATAAAACCTTGAGTCTCCCTCTAGTCAACCTTCCTTGAAATCTCCCTCTTATTTCTTCCTCTCTAACAACATTTTTGGCTTGACATGTAGTTCTTTCATAAAATTTGTTCTTTCATTTTCATTACTACACATCATGTCTTATGGAGTAGAAAGGGGCATAAATCAAGAGGAGTTAAAGGCTTAAACCCATAAACAATCTCAAAGTGTAAGTGGGAAGTAATAGAATGATTTCTATTGTATGCAAACTCATTGTGAGGTATATTTCCAACTCTTTGAGATTTGTAGAAATCATGCATCTCAGAAGTTGACTTAAAGTTCTATTAACCACTTCTATTTGACCATCTATTTGGGGGTGACAAGTAGTCTAGAAAAGAAGTTTAGTGCCTAACTTGGCTCATGAAGTCTTTGAAAATTGACTAAGGAACTTAGAGTCTCTGTCAGAAACAATACTCATAGGGAGTCCATATAATCTAACCACTTCCTTGAAAAATAAATTTGCAATAAGACATGTATCATCAACTTTGTGGCATGATATAAAATGTGTCATTTTTTAAAACTTAAACACAACCACAAAGATAGAGTCGTGTCCATTCTTTGATCTTGGAATCCAAGTACAAAATCCATTAAAATATCTTGCTAAGGAATGTTAGGTATTAGAAGGGGTGTACAAACCATGGCGTAAGACTTTAGACTTAGCCTTTCTGCAAACATTGCTGAAAATATATTTGGCTGAGTTCAAGAGGGGGGTGAATTGAACTTTAAAAGATTTTTCCAATTTAAAACACTGAAAACAGTTTAGTGAATAGAAAACCTTTTCTGAATCTCAATGATAAAAGATTTAAGGTGCAATGGTGAAATAAATCGATTTCAGGCACGAATAAATCGATTTATTTTGCTGGCAAAGAGCAAATTTCAAACAGCACACACACCAGTTGAATTTTATGCAGCAGAAATGATTCTAAACAATATTATCCAGCAAAGATAGTATGAAGCAAATTAAATCACACAATTTCAAAGTAATATATCACACAGATTCAATCACACCAAATTGCACACAAGATAGAATACAAAGAGAAATACTAATACTCAATTTGCAAGTTTATGTAACTGAGATATATAAAAACCAATATCAACTAAGAATGTCAAGTCCAATGCAACTATATCAAACACAGCAGTTCAGCAGACTCAATATAAAGATGATCAATGCCAAAGATTTACAATCACTTCAATAGTATCACACCAGCACACCAAAGACAGTTTTACAATCAGTACTGAAATACTTATTTTGGATTTCAAAAATTAAGAAGAATTAACACTGCTACTATCAAGATCAGATTGGACAACCACTAAGATTGAGAACAAATATTGAAATTCAATTACTACAATAATAACAGTTCTGCAATATTATTCAGAATTCAATTGGAACAAATCAATTGTGATTTGGAATCAAAAACAAAGACACAATCTTTGCAGAAGAGTCACAAAACAGATTACAATTTGAGGTTTTAGTATAATATCAAAAACAGATTGCTTTTCAGTTTCAGAGATGTTACAGACCCTTGTGAAGGCAAAGTTATATCCTATTCAAATCACAAAAACTAAACCCAATGAGCAATATAGCAATTTAAACCAATTACTCTTCAGATTATCAAGAATCAATTTTATTACCAATTAATTCCAATGAGCAGCACAAGAACAGTTTAGAAATGAAAGAGTAAGGTCAAGAACAGTAGAACAAAGTCAGTTATACTGGTTCGCCCTTCCTCAAGGGCTATGTCCAGTCTCCTTTGCCCCTCAAGCAAAGAAAGTTCCACTATATCAATTAATTGTTCAAGTTACAATCAATCACACAATTCCTACTCCCTGTAAGAATCAAGAACTCACTGAAATGATCAACTACTCCCTGCAATCCCCCAATCAATTCAGCAACCACACAAGGCTAAATCTTATAGCCTAAAACAGTATGAACATTCAAGTGTTTTAAAGAATTACAAACAATCAAAGCATATCTTGATACAAAAGGGATCAAGAATGGTTAAGAAATACTCCCTGATTAGGGCCAGAAGAGGCCTTTGCACAGTCTTGAAGAATTCCAATGGCACAGTGAATTGGTCAAGAGTGATTCTGCAAGAAAAAGCCCGAATTGATTTTTGATCAAGAAATTCTCAATTACCCAAAGTGTTTTTCTCACAGTGATCTCAAGAATTGACTCTAAATTTCTGTAATTCAAACTCTGGCGCACATTAGAAACCTTGCAGTTTTTATAAAGGAAAAATCCCCAATTCTGTTTTTCACAAATCAATTATTTAAGTTCTGCCAGACACGAATGAATCGATTTCATGAAAACTGGAATCGATTTATTTTTGTCCAGTGCAGTGTATTTCAAACCAGTTTGCACCAAACTTTAGCTAGCTCACTTTGATTAGTTTTTAATCACTCTTAGACCATTGTGCTGATGGAATTCTCCTCAATTATGCATAGGTTCTTTGCCAATCAAGCTCTCACTCACTCACACAAGACCAAATCCCAAATCTCCTCTAATTGCTTGCTTGCTTGCTTTGTCTTGCTTGTTTTGTCTTGTTTGGCTGCATCAAATCTTTATTTTTGTGAGAGTAATAACAATTGCATTTTTCATAAAATTTTGAAACTTGCTTTTGTAAGTGGGGCCAATAAAAATATTCTTTCAAAATCTATGAAGTCTTATTAACACCAAAGTTCACCATTAGTCTACCCTCATGTGACTTTGTTATGAGAAGTCGTCTTAAAGATCCTCCTAGGATTACGAAGGTTTTTGTCTCTAAAAGAAATCCTTCATGTATGCAAAACCCTTTACAAGTACCTTTGGAACATTGTTGAAAAATTTGAGAGAAATCGTCATCATTTTGATAAAACTCGTTAATAAGATCAAAGTCCAACAATTTAGTATCCAAAGTTACAAGCAAGGTATGTCTTCTATACAAAGCATCAACCATGATATTACTTTTACCTTGTTTGTGTTTGATCACATGAGGGAATTGCTTAAAGTACTCCACCCACTTAGCATGTATGTTCTTATGCTTGTGTTAGCCTTTCAAATGTTTAAGGGATTTATGATAACTATAAATCACAAATTCCTTTGATAAAAGGTAGTGTTGCCAATTTTACAAGGAACTAACTAAGGCATAAGGTTCCTTACCATAGGCGGAATAGTTAAGATGACTACCCTTTAACTTCTCACTAAAGTCACAAGGGGGTGTCACTCTTGAATTAAAATCATCCATATTCCCACATTTGAAACATCACACTTTATTTCAAAAGATTTTGAAAAATTTGGAAGAAACAAGATAGGTGCATTGTCAAATAATTTTTCAAAATTTCAAAAAGCTCCCCTTGTTCTTTTTTCCATTGAAAAGACACACTTTTCTTTAAACTTTCATTGAGGGGGAAGCAAGGGTGCTAAAATCTTTTACAAATCTTCTATAGAAACTAGTCAGCTTGTGAAAAGATTTTACCTCACCAACATTTGTGGGAATAGGTCAATCTCTTATAGTTTTTATATTTTTGGACCCACTTACCTTTATTACTTATTATGAAACCCAGGAAGTTAACATTAGTCATTCCAAAACAACCATTTTTCTTTATTCACAAAGAGTGTTGCATTCCTTAAAGTTTTAAAAATAGCCCTAAGATGATGCACATGTTCATGCATGATCATGTTGAAGACAAGAATATCATCAAAGTATACTACAAAATATTTTCTAATGATAGATCTAACAAAATGATGCATGAGTCTCATGAATGTACTAGGCAGGTTTGTTAGTCCAAAAGGCATTACAAGTCATTCATATAATACAAAATTAGTCTTCAAGGTTTTTTCCACTCATCTCTTCCTTTACTCTAATTTAGTTGTATCCACTTTGCACGTCTATTTTTGAGAAAATCGAGCTACCAAAAAGTTCATTTATCAAGTCATTTAGCTATGCGATAAGTTGTCTATACTTGATAGTGACATCGTTTATAGCCCTGCAATCTATACACATTTTTATAAGTTTCATCTTTCTTAGATACTAATATTAAAAGCATGGCATAGAGGCTCATGTTTTCTCCACTTCTCTTTGTATCTCCTTTGTCTCCTCAGTATTACTTATGTAAGCAAGCGTATTTGGTAATGATAATCCAATAATGAGGAGTATCTGATGTTCAATTCCTTTAAAGGATGAGAGTCCCTTTGGAAGATCTTGAAAAATGTAATCAAAATTCTTTGAGAGTTTTTCCATGCCTAAAGAAGGTAAAGAGGGAAGTTGAAAAGACATGGAGCAAGCATTAGTGGGCAAAAGAAGAAAAAGAAGGTTTATGAGTTAGTTTTACTTTTTTGACTTATGTTAAATAATCAACCTACCACATTTCAAATTGTTTCTTCTTTGAGATTATAATAACACTGTTGAGAAGATATATTTTTCTATAACAAAATATCTTTCCAAATTTGCTTACATCAAGGTACATGTTCATACTTTTTAAGAATAAATTTGATTTAATCTTAACGAATATGTATGTCCAAAGATGGGGTTGACTTAAATATTTTAAAATTATTTGTGATTACGACTTTGATTACAAACTTTGATTTTAAACAAAACATATATTACACATTAGACTAAATGAGATTATGTTTCTCCTGTTTAATGCTAAAAAAAAGTCAAATTGATGGCTTTGTTTAACAAACACTGAAGGATAGGCACACTAAAGGCTTTGTCTTGTGCATTAGGTCTGACAAATTGAATGAAATATGAACTAAAGATTGCTTCTTATGCTCTTCATCTGAAGGACAGGAAAACTATGATTGTGTCTAATGTGCTTAATGACATGAACATTGAATGACAAACAAACTATGATTGTGTCTAATGTGCTTAATTACATGAACACTAAAGGACAAAAAATTTTAAGATTATGTCTTATGTGCTTCTTCTGAAAAACATTAAGGTATAAACAAACGAAGACTTCATCTGATGCACTCTTAAGGTCAGACACACTGAAGGTTTTGTTTGATGAACTAAGTCTGTAGCTAGAACAAAACACACATCAACAAGTTCACATGATTAAAGCATGTACATAAGAATAATTCATTTATGTGTTTTGACATCATTAAAATAGTCATGGATACACAAGGGTTAGACCGTTTAAGGTCTCAACAATCTCCTATTTTTAGTGATGATAAAAAACTTAACAAACATGAAAACAAACATTTGAGATAAAACACATTTACAGATGAATGCTTATACATACATTATGTTTTATGAAAGAAGAAAAACAAGATATCACAAATATGCACATTGTATGTATTTTGTTAACAAATAACTCTCACCCTTTTTTTTTACAATAGTAAAGGAGGTTCGTGGAAGAGAAAATCATTGCTACAAGAGTGGTTGTTTGAGGTGGCTAGGATGAGTATGTTCAAATGTTTGTGTCTGGCTTTCTTGCATGGTTAATGATAACTTTGATGTAGTAAGACATTATTCTCTTGTAATGTTTTATCTCTACACACTTCTCAAAACTTTAACACTGCTCCTCACCATCATATGGTTACTGTCTGTAAGCTACCTTTCTGTTGGGTTGTATTGGTTGGGTTGATACTGTATATTGATTGATAACAGTCTAATACCGAAAGTTGACACTAGTTGTTGGAATGTTGACATTGATAACAAACTGTTGTAATTATAAAAAGGGTAACAACATTGACTTTTGGTTGAATAGAGATGTTGAGGAGTAAAATGTAGCTTAGTAAAGACAATTTAAACTAAAGACTCTTTCTAAAACATTTTAGTGCACAACAAAATGCATTAGATAGTCTTATGCATGAAGAAAATGTGTATGCTTGACATCTAGTATGCATGTGTATGATATGAAAGAATGCATGAATTTGATGCTTTACATGTTGGAACAATTTTCTAGAAAGGAGGGGCTTAAATAGAGTTTAAACTCTTCTCCCAGAGAACTAGTCTAGATTGTCTAAAGCACAAGCAAGACAAACAATACAAACATATGGTTCACTCAAACTCATGGACTGCATCCAATTCTCCCTTAGGTAAATTTCTCAAGAAGTTCCACTAATCAATTCAATTATTATATGCATACAAAAACCACTAAAATAAATAGGAAAAATATAAGTGAGGGTTGAATTGCGTTTTAAAAAATTTTGTTGCTTTTCGCAAGTATTGTATGATATTACATATTGGGCCTTTTGGAAGACCACATGTTGGGCTTTCAATGACTAGGAGAATGGAGATGGAAGAAAGACCTGATAAGACTCTTCTCTAGTGGAGAATGGACTATTAAAAACTTCCTTTTATTTTCTTCTTAGCCTTGTAAAAATGTAAAAAAGTGGCATTGTAAAAAAAATAAAAGTAGATTTTTGTATAGCGATGGTTTATCTCTTGTATAAATAAATAGAGGAATAAGAGGGTAATTTTGAGCCTAATTAAGGTTTGACTTAGGAAGTCAAAGCCCTAAGGTGTAGCCCTCCTCATTAGGAAAATCAAAACCCTAATTGAAGAGGCCAAAAGGAGACCACATGGCCATCTACTCAAGCCACACGACCAAGCATTCACTCAAGGCATTTTGGAGCTTATGAAAATCCAACAAACCAATCAAATGTGGGACTCCTTCCACTTGAGGTGTCAAGTTTTCCTAAACACATGTACTTTTACTAATTGTTGTCCCACATCTCCTAGAACATTGAGTAATAGGAGCCCCCAAACCTATAAATAAAGACCCACTACAAAAAAACTAAAATTACCGACAAGACAAATTCATCAGAAACACCTAAAATTCATTGTATTTACCAACAGATTTTTAACAGAAACAAAATTTGTCAGTAAATTGCTTGTATGTAAATTTACCGACGATTTTTTTAAGTCTATTGGTAATTATAGACAGATTTATCCGTCAGTAAATCCGTTGACAAATCGACAAATATTAATTTTATTATAAAAATTAATATCCATAATTAACGAAAGATTAATTTTGTCGGTAAATCTGTCGATAATTAGTGACGGATGATATCTGTCGGTAAAAATTGTCAGTAATGATATATTACCGACAGTTAAAATTTTGTCGATAAGGTTATGTCGGTAATTTAGTTTTTTCTTGTAGTGGCCTACGCTCTCTCTCTCTTAGTTTGTACCCACTTTCAATTGAATGAGAGTTGACTATGCTATTTTGCTTGTCTTCTGTTTCTTTAAAGTCATTAAAAATGGAATTATTTTCATAAGCTCACCACCAAGGATCTTCCTTAGAAGTCACAGCCTCTTGAGTCTCTATAAGAAACTTGGGGAACAAGTTGAATTTCTTCTGAGTCTTTTGCTACTCAAGAGAATGTTTCCATTAATCTTGGTAAGATGAATTGACAAATTTTTTTACAAACTTAAGAAAACTACAACTTCTTAAGTTACACTTCAAGAAAAAGCTGAAATTATTAACAAAAAATTATCAACGGAATTTTATCTGTTGGAATACTAACAAATTTTAGTGACGAAAAATTTTGAGCTGAAAAATTTTACACTCAATTTAACGAAAGATTTAACTTCATCGATAAATTGATAGCTAAATTATTAAATGATTAATCTGTCCATAAACTACCAACCAAATTAGCAACAAATTTAATATGTCGGTAATAATAATAATAATAATACTAATTATAAATATAATAATAATATCAGTATAATAATAATAATTGTAATATTAATAATAATAACAATATTATAATAATAATAATACTTATTATTATTATTGTAATTATAAAATAATAATCAAATTTTTAAAATAAGAATAATAATCATAACATCATGACAAAAACTTATCTACTTTCGTGGTTATAGGTTTTGTCAAGTTGTTCAGATGACCTAAATTCGAGTCTCACCTGATACACTTTATCTATTACTTCAATAAAAGCATTAATAAAAGTGAAAAAAATAAAAGAAAAATTAAAAAATAATAAAAATAACAATGATAATAAAAGTAAAATTTTTATAATAAAATAATAGTAATAATAATAATAATAATAATATTGTTTAAAATAAAAATAGTATTCATAGTATTTATCAACGGATAATTTCATCGATAATTGCCATTCTTTTGTAGTGTTAGTTGCAAGAAAATAACATGTAATGTATAGATAGATAAACAAAAAGGATTATGCAGTATTTTTGTATTAATTCATCTTATAGTAAGTATCACTAAGTAGACTACTGTTGCAAAGTACAAACGAGTATTATTTCTAGTCACAACCAGCTTAACTGACCCCGTCAAGTATTCTTTGATACTTAGTCACTTCTAACTAAAATTGTTGAGTATTCTTTTGGATCATAGCCACTTTTGGTTGATCACATACAAGTGTTCTTTCAAGAAAGCCACTTTTGACTAGACTATAGTATTCTTTCAACAAGTCACTCCTGACTTAACACAACTATTCTTCCAACAAGCCATTCCTAGCTCAAGACAAAGAAAATTGTGTTTGTGATCAACAAATCATAGATTTCACTCACTAGAGAAGGATTAAATCTTTTGACTTACAAGGATAAGCTTTCTCTCATAAATTGCTATAAGATTCAAAAGTACATTTTATGTTGTATTATGTAAAATATTTTAAATATTATTCTTTTATAATTAAAGTTAAATAAATTTATATAAAGAGGGAAGATGAAAATGTAAGTAATTTTAATCTAGTAAACTTGGATAAAAAGAAACTACCTATAGAGTCTATTATTATATTTATACTTTTGAATTATTCTTGGATATTTTTTTGGAATGCGTATTAAAGTTTTGTTTAAAAGAAGTAAGATTTAACTTAATAGTCATCAAGTCTTATGGTCCTTAAAACCATATATCTCAAGGTATGTCAGTTTAACATAAAACTAATCCACGATCCCTTGTTATGAGTTAAGGTGATGTTGGTACATAAGTGTTTGTAGTTGGAAAGTCACAATTTGATACACTTTGAGATGAAAGGCACATACTATGGTAAGGTCTAAGGATGTAATTACCAAGTAGGTAAATGTTTAGACAGTTTAAAAATAGTTTCCTAAATTAGGATATTTATAGGCTAAACTTGAAACTATCTAATTATTATCCAATGTCATTATGGTTAGGTAGTGAATATATATGTCTTTTCTGAAGTAAAAAATGACTAATATTTTTAAGAAAAAATAATTATGATTATATCATTGTTTTTAACGAGAAATACTTAATTACCTAATATTTTCCTATGTTTTATATTCACAATTAATCATTAAAAATTAGATATGGATCAATATGTTTGATAAAATAAGATTAAGTCTTACACTTGTAAGTCAAATCCTAAACTCTAGAATTAATATTTAAGGCTTATAAATACCTCATTCTTTATTGTATTTTTCTTTAATTTTTATGTATATAGTAATAATAAAAGATAAACCTCAATAAAAGTTATTCAAAGAAATTGTTAGAGATCGATATTCACTTTATACTAAGTTTTGATATCTTAGATAACATTAAACAAATAGATAATCTTCTATTTTAATATAAAATTTTATTATTAGACATAATTATATAATATATAAATATTATTTTTATATATTTTTAATAAATATAAATATATAAAATATTATATATATATATATATATATATATATATATGTATATATATTACTATTAATGTTTCCAATAAAGAATTAAAAAAGAAACACTTATAATTTCTAATTAAATAATAAATATATTTATAATAATTGAGATGTTTTAACTAATAAACCAGTCTTAAAAATTATTTCAGCTAGGGAAATAACAAGATCATCCATAATCAAAACAAACCATAATATATAGAAACAGTAGATATTATCAATCCTCCCATTATAATCCTCCACATATGACTAAATATTAGTAAGGAATAAAATTATTATAATCCTCCACATATAACTAAATATTTCTGAGTATTTTATGCATGAGATAGTTTTTACTTATTTTGATTATTCTGAGAAATTTTCTTAGTATCTTGTGCTTGTAAAATCAAAATAATTGATTTCAACCTTATAAATAATATTTTAAAGTAGATAAATAATATTTATTATAAAAAAAGTATGTTTTTTTTTTAAATAACCATTAATGAACCTTAAAAAAACATATAAAACATTAACAAATGTTACAGGACAGTAAACCAAAAATAGAATTTCAATATTTTCAAGGGTGAAGATTAAATATTGTGATTTCGGGAAAATTTAAAGGATAATTTTTTATAGAAAAGTTGAAATACTTTATAATAAAATATTGTTAAACAAAGAGTAAAAAAAATTTATAAAGGTAATTTAATAATTTAGAATTATAAACTCTTAAATTTTAAAATTTCAAATTCTTTGCTTTTTCTTCTTTCACATTTATGTTTATTTCTTTTGCATAATTTTTACTCACTTTGACTTGATCATAATGTTGTCAACTCAATCTGTCTAAAAATCATTAACTATCTTGATGTTGGGGTGTTGTTGATTCTGACATCATTTTTTGACTAATGTTAGCGAATATTTCTTCTAAGTTAAAGACAACCCAAATTATAACAAAAATTTCACTAAATATAAATAAATGTTATTTTTTTAACTAACATTAATTATTATTTTCTTATCAACAATAGTGGTGGTTTTTGGCTAATGTCAACCATGGTTTTTTTTTTTTTTTTTAACATAAATTGAGTTTGATTGCAGTTTTATGTCACTAGAGGTGAGTTTTCAATAAGTGTCTATCAGAATAATTTTTTAACTAATATTGGTAAGAGTTTTTTTTTTTCATCTATGTTAATTAGGTTTTCCATATCCAACTTGACAAAATTATTTTTAGGCTGATGTCATCCAAAACTTTTTGTTGACATTCTCGGGATATTTTTTCACTTATGTAGGTGAAATTAGTGAATGTTAGTAAAGATTTTCTTAGCAAATGTTGAAAGAACATGTTTTGGACCAATTTTAATTTGGTTATTTCCTTTTTATAATGTTAAATTTTGCCCTAATTTAGTTAAGATTTTTTTTTAATTTAAATTGAGTAAACTTTCAATCAACATTCCCTAACATTATTTTTTAAATCATTACAAGTTAGAAATATTTTTTAGCAAACAATCTTAAAAAAGCGAACCATAATATAACCTTAAACAAAACAACATCAAAAACATTATATTGAACAATATTACATAAAGTAATTATGGCAAAAAAAAAAAAAAAAAA
>Ga0209700_104968_pt1 | contig 23159 bp, 16 predicted proteins | sample SiratroredBW_FD_187528 | JGI IMG/M metagenome (GOLD analysis project Ga0209700, IMG submission 187528) | Root nodule microbial communities of legume samples collected from California, USA - Siratro red BW (SPAdes) (version 2) | ecosystem: Host-associated > Plants > Roots > Nodule | place: USA... | reverse complement strand
CCCTAATCAAGATATTTAACAGTTTAATATAAAGTCTTCATCCAAACCTTAAAACTGAACTAAAAAGACAGTATTGGATTTACAACCTCGTTACCCAATTTCATAATTTTTTTTTTTTTTTTTTTTTTTTCTTTTTTATTTAAAATTTTTTTTTTTTTTTTTTTTTTTTTGTCATTCTTTTTACATTACATTCCTTTTTTTTTCTTATATTTTATACTCGCAATAAATTACATCGATTTTGTTTTTCCCTTTTCATATTCTTTCTTTACAGGTTAGATTTAAATTATTAGAAAAAAAATAAGAACTATAAATTCTTTTACAACTTTTTAAGATTTTATTATAATATTATTCAGTTTCCACTATCTCTTAAAACCAAATCAAATTGACTAGCGAGCACTCTCATCTAATAGGTATATACTATCATTTTAACAAATAAAATCTTTTTCATTTATATAAATCATACTATGGTTAAATAGTATAAATATTTTTAAAAAATGTGAATTTTAATAGTAAAACTTAAAAAAAATTATTTTATTAAAAATTATTTAGAAATACATGTAAAATTTGAATTTGTGTGTGTGTGTTTTTTTTTCTTAAGTAGGTTTACAGGGTAGCCTTCATTTTCTTGAATTAGAAGCAGCCAACAGGTTTAAGGAAGAAAATGCATCATCACATCACATTAACTCTTTTCCATTTTTTGTGGTGATATTGTCAACTTCTTCCTTAGCTCCTTAGCTGTACCTACTTATCAAAATGTTTAAACTATAGAATATATATATATATATATATATATATATATATATATATATATATATATATATATTGTGCAGTATCCTATGCATTTTTATATCATGGATCCGCAGATTGGGAATGAAAAAAATGCTTTTCAAACGTGGTGATTCACATTGGTCACAAAAAATAGATTAAGTAATTTGTTAATGAGAGTGACGTTGAGTAGGTTCAATTTGACCACTAGAAGATAGTCAGGTTTTTTGAAGGAGCACACAACATGTTATATATAACTAAATAAATTCAATCTAAAGTCCAAAGGGTAATAAATTATACTTTAGTTTATAAACAGAATAAATAAGTGTGATGAACATTGAGTGATTTTCAAGCTTTTTTATTTAGTTATTTTTAGATAGGGTGAACATGTTATTTACTTCACCTTTCACGATTGTTTATTTATTTATTTGGTTGATTACCACAATAAAAAATAATAACACAACATGCTAAAGAAAAACTCTTATAAAAATACATTTTTCAATGAGCAAAAAACATTTTTCCCCAAAATTTGATTTTTTTTTTCTTATAGTTTAGCCTTTATTCATTTCAGTTTGTATTTTTTAGCTCATTAGTTCAATTTATCAACTATGTCAAATGCTTTCACCCTAATATCGCATTAATACTCGTTAAATACATCACTATTTATAAAATAATCATCATAGAAACAATAAGGTATGAGGTAAAATCAAGGATTCTAAATTAAAATTTTAATTTAAAAAAGATTAAAATAAAAATAATTAATTCTGAAGACTCCTAATTAGCATGAATGAGTATATTTTAAAAATTCAAAATTCATACACAATGTTAGTGAAAAGACTTTTGCATTATCAATCAATAGGAACCCATCTTATATATTACTTTAATTATGGTAAAAATGAATAAATTTATAATATTATGATAAATAATTGAGTAACATGTATTAAAACTTGTGTATTGTCAGGACATTCTAAATTTCTTTGTTGAATTGCTAAAAAGTAAATATTTTTAGCTCTTGCCTTTTTAAATTTTTCACTTTAGTATTGCAAATGGAAAAGTGTTCAAAGAATCTGCCATTTATATTTTCTGGTATAAAACATCTATGCAAGGAAAATAATAGTATTTTACTTGGTATCATAAAAGTGCAGTACTTTTTTGAATTTTCTATCAATGTCATAAATCAGAAAGTTTGGTGGAAAAGTACAGTGTGCCTTATATTGAAGAGTGAATAAATTGACCAGAAATTGTAATAACTTTTGTAGTTGAATGTTTCCCCTTTTCACACCATCCTCTTCCTCATGAATAAATTTGATGGTCAGAAGAAGCACCTACCAAACATAGCTGCCTCTGAATCTTAAAGTCAATTGAATCGTATAGGTGAAGAATATGAATGTCTCAAAAGAAACACCTTCAAACTCAAGCTCATGATTCTTCCCATCGTTTTAATAGCAAGTTCATACCACCAAAATGGGAAAAGTAGGAAAATGAACAAGACTAATGTTATTCATATTTTATTCTATGTTTTAGGGTTTGTTTTGATGCAGTTATCTGTAAAAAGTTTATATCAAACACATTTTACTAATTTTAACTTAGACATAGACTTGTCTCCACCAGAAAAAGTGATAAATTACTATATTTTAATAGCCTCTGTTCAATGTTCACCAAGGAACTCCTATCAGTTATTCAAACCTTGAACTTCGAAATACTTTTTTGTGCTTCCTTCCATCCTAGAGAACTCAAACCTTAGACTTAAATTGCAAGTTACAAACTCTTTAACAAACAAAAGGGTCCCCCACCATAATCCTCACTCCTTGCAGCTTTGTATATCGAAGTACTTCCCAAAGAACATGATGGTAACGTTCATTGGAGTGTGTGTATGTGCATACTTATACTATAATATTGGGATAAAGTTTCTAATTCTGATAACATGCATGAAATCCTGGTTTAGAATTGACCATTTTTCTCTATTCCCAACTTGGTTAATCAATCACTTCAATTTTGGTGAACAATGAAAACATACGTGGAGATACTAAACACGATTAAACTAAAGATGTAGATGCCTCTATGCTCATTTTCTTATACACTGATATAGAAAATACACCTAAAATTAAGAGGGGCAAAGAAGAAACAGTTTCCATATTTCTATTTCTGCAAACGCCATTAGGGAGAAGTTAAAGGCATGGTTCATGAGGCTATGAGCAAAACGATTAAACGAGGAACAGAAACAGAAGCAAAGCCATACTTGTTGAGATTAATGACAATATGTGTAATAGTTTGAAATGGCCATCACAACCTCATTGAGAAACTTTAGCTGGTTGATTAATAACAAGAAGACTGAAACAAAAGAATAAAAGAGGTGTCTGACTGTGAGTGTGAGAAGCTGTGGTTTCTCTCTCTTTTTGATTTACCATAAACATGAGGAAGATTCGGTTTTGCGGTTGTTGGTGGTGTGTAGAAGCTGGAAGAACCTTCTCCTGCGGTAATAGAAAGCGCATTTAAACCTGGAAAAGAAGATCAAGGACCTCCTGAGTTTGCAAGCAGATCTTCTGAGCCTTAGCCACACAATTTTCTTGGCACGAACCAAAGACCCTTTGATTCTCTCTGTCAGACTCTTCTTTCTACAGAACTGGTAGCTTCTCAGGAATACCAGCCTCTTCTCCAACATGGTGTTGTTCTGCTCAGGGTAGTAGTTATTGTTGTAGTAGTAACACCCAAAAGGTTCACTCTTAAACAAAGGGTTCAAACTCACACTAGCCATGCCTTGATACTTGATATCTGATGCTCACTACCGTTCTGAATCAGAGGGGAAACGGTGGAGTATGGAAGAGGGTCCTTAAGAAGAAGAAGAGGGAAAACACACAAGGAAAAGTAGCACACAAGCTAATATAATTGGCTCTGTCTTCTTCAAGTCAGAGCCATTAAAAAGTTTAATAGAAAAAAAGGGTTTTGTGAGAGACAATAAGATAAGTATGTGGAAGAGGAGAAGTAAAAGGGTCTGAATGAACTCTCTCAGCTGTAGAAATTCAACGCCCCTAATTTTACTTTGCTATGTTTGCTAAGCCACCGTGGTAGCTAAAGTCTAAACACAACACTCGTACTCCATTTTCTCTCTTCTCATGTAACATTATTGTAAGCACTTTAACACGTGGACGTGGATTTGCGTAAGAGTTTGAAAGACTAATTTCAGAAGTTTTCATTCTAGAAGTTAATGATATAATTCAGTAGAAATACTTCTTATCCCAACATAAAAATTACTAAAAGTTGTTTTAAGTCCATCATTTTAAACACGTCCACACATAAGAATATTTATCTAAAGTTATTATCTGATTATTTGAAGTGAATACATACATGTAAAATTGGATCTTCTAATATATCACATATCTGAGTTGAGAGATCTTTTGTTGAGGTGTCTTCTTTCCCTAAATTTTGATCTAAAGAAACACTCACTTGTATGGACGGTGACTTTTGCGATCGACCTTACTTGTTTGACCCTTCACTTATTACTTCCTGTTTGTAGATTGTGGCTGCTTATATTGTGTATGTATATGAGTAATATAATATAAGCAGAAACAAACTTCCATCATATCCTACATATATTATCCGTATAGGTCCATGAAAGTGGAGACGATCTTCTTCTACTTTTGTGGGCTCCATGGATGTTTTGGTAGGGTTGGATCAGAGACATCCAATGAGGGGGGTCTGGGAGCATCATTCCCAAACCAATGGGACCAAAAGCTCTGTTGGCGAACCAAAGCATGAGCATAGGCGTGTACCAATAAATGCGAAAAGGACCAGTAGTTACTGTCACTACCAAACGTTGTGACATAGGCGACAACAGCAGATAGTGCCTGAATATAACCGAAAAATGGCAACAATATGAAACGAAATGTATGATGATGATGAAGAGGATGATGCTACATGTTGAAGATAACCATAATTAATTGTGTGAATTGGAAGCATGAGCTATTTTCAAAAGCTAGTGATGAAGGCGACGACCAATTGACAAATATTAAAAGATTGGGGTATCCCAATTTTTGAAGGAATTACTGGGTCATTTCACATTTCATATGTGATCATGATGGAAGTGCAAACTATTGATTAAATAAGTGTCCTTGAAAAATGTTATTGTATATTGATGATACCTTTCTTTTTTTTTGGTCGTAGATGTGGACAGTAACATTACATTTTAGTTATTAAGACCGAAAGAAAAGAACGAATGGGCTAGCACCTACTTTTGCACATTAGTATAATTAAAGAAAAAAACCAGCGTAAAATGAAATTATGAAAGATGGGTCGTGCATGGTTTCTGTGATTTGAGGCCTTCGCCTCGAAGCAATAAAAGAAATTTATACTTCTTGGAAAACAAAGGATTAAAACACGTGATTCAGCCTACATGAGTAATTAGCAGTAATACAATAGATATTGTCATTCATCTTTCATATGGATCTGCAAGCGAAGACATTCCAGAAGCAGAAAATCTTTGAAATAAAAATCTATACAGCAAATTTTGAAAAAGGGTAAAAATGATGGCAATGATATTGTATGAAATCCAACAGTGTTTTGTATTCATGGTGCGAAGGAGAAAATAATCGATCTTAGTTTAGTTATAATCCAAATTCACTCAACTCAGGATCGGTCGTGTTTGAAGTAAGCCAACTATTTCTGTTTCTGTATATACGATGTGCACACGATACGCAATCAGTGGAGACAATCACAGTATCAACACGGAAGACCAATTATCAAAAATTGGTTTTGTTGGGACTTGGGGGAGATTAGGGCTTTCAAGCAACATTGACATAGCGATCAGCCCCAGACCTGCTGCTTACTTGCTTTCCTGGAATCAAACAAACCACACTTAACTCAATTCTCTCCTAGAAGAGAAGGATGCAGGATGCCCCTATTACTCTCTCCTCTCTTCAACAATGACAATTTTCCAACTAACTTGGCTCCGAATTCATTATCACCGAGTACCGGCATTATCAGCTGCTGGAACTTTTTCAGGATAACTGGATGCATCCAAGTCAATAAGTGTCATATCGTAGGGCACGGACATAGAATTTGACACATCCACGAGTAAGGAAGATTTCATTCCACCAGAATGTGACACTTCGGAATTGAGACCAGAATTTGAGGCAGAGCTACTATTAGAAGAAAAGCTTGACAGCTGTATGTCATCTGGTTTGTTTCCAAACAAATGCTTATTTCTTCTCACAGTGTCCATTTCTGGGCCAATTGGAACAAAAGTTCGTGACCTATACTTCCTAGTTCCCTCTTCACCTTCACCGTGGTTGTAGAGAACATAATCATGGTATGTCGGTGCAAACTGCCAGAAGCAATATCAAACTGTCAGCAGACATTAAACAAGCAGATTGAGTCACAAAGAATCATACAGAAAGTTCCATGGAACTAGAATTGCAACATGACGGTTGCACGGTAATCCATTGAGTCTGATGCTTAGTATTATGACGGTAAAGTAAAACTATGAGAAGAATATTAAAAGTGAGACTGGCCTGGTGGACGGTATCATGGTAGAAGTCATTTAATTTCAAAGCATGAGCAAGGCTAGCTGACAACCCACGGGATCCACCTATGTTAGCCCCAGCATATTCTTTGTATGGAAATGCATAAAAATGTCCGACAGCTGCAACAAGCATCTCAACACAAATGATAAAATCTTGAAGTAGGGCAGCTTGATCTGCATCCTTAATGTATTCTGACTTCGCAGCAAGGAAAACTAAGACACCCTAAAATATCAGAAACAAAAAGTTGCGTCAAACCTCTATCTGGAATACAGTATTAAATTAACAGCGAATCATTTTCAAACTCTAAATTATATCTCATAGAATAGCAGAACAACTTTTGCATGATTGACAAGTGTTACAGTGTAATATGGGGGGTTATTAATATAGTTGGTAGATGTTTTAAATAATTTGGTTTTTGAGATAGTCTTATAGCTTACAGAAAGCAAAAGATAGAGTTGATAATACAAGGAAAGGATAGACCATAAAAAGAAAGAGGCATGAGAAGTACCTGCCAATAAGTTAGGAATACAACAGATTTTATTATAATAAACTTTGGGACTGGATTGAATGGTTGAAGCAGATCCTTGCATGCCACATAAAACAAAGCAAGAGCATACAGAGCCATTGTGTAGGAGAATGTATAGATGATTGTAAGATACAAGTATGATTGCTTTGGACTGAAGTTTCCATCCTTATATTTCCCCTTTGCATAAAGTACGAGTGTAACAACAACTAAAATGGGCTTCAAAATCACAAACTGCAAACACCCTTGCTTGCATTTACGTATAAAACGCCTGCAGAAAGTTCAGGAATGAGAGATGATCATCAAATATGATAACAATAAAGTTCTCACATTACAAGTTTGAATCATACTTTTGTTTCCCTGGGATCCGAAGATTTACATTCGCACAAAAGTAGTTTTTCAAATAACAAAACTTACATAAGCCCACTTACAAAAGTTGGGTAATACATTAATTCTAAGGAAAATTCTAGGTATCAATTTTCAGGCACAAAAACTTGAAATAAAAAAAATAAAAAACATAAGGTTAGCAAAAACTCACCCATCAAGTGCCATTGGAGGCAAGCAACAAGTCATCAGAAACCATGATGGCTTCAGAATCCGTCCAGTTAAACTTAGGACTACTGCTCCAGGACCACCAACCCACTCGAGACACAGTGATAGGAAATTATAAATAACCCAAGCTTCATATCTGAAAAAGCAGCCAGGATAATGTTATTAAATGCACTGCTACCAGTTGATAAAATAGGTCATAAATCCATTTATATTTTAAACATGTGACAAGTGACATTAACGAATTAAAGTCTGCAGATGCACCCAAAAATATAAAAGGCTGTCAAAATCACATGAATAGGGGGGAAGCGAGGTGCCATTCAGGATTATAACTACATATTTAAGCAGGGTTTCTGCTGCAACATCCTCCTTTGCCACCTCAGTCACGTAATGAACAAAATATGAGAATAATAATAATAATAATAATAATACTCTCGAGCCCTGTTCAGTGGCTACTTGATCAGATATGCAGAAAAGTTAAACTAATTTTTTAAAAGGAAAATACATGAAATTGTATCCTAGGGTTGGATTGATTTCATCCGGAGAAGGATACTAAACCAGTGAGTTCCACAAGCAACTTCTAGGGGTTTCTGGACAGAATGACACCTAAAAAAACTACTTCTGATCTGACTATTCACCCAGGTACATAAACGGATACAGGTTATCTCACAAATTATACGAACAAAAGAAACAAATAAAAACTGACATGTAAACCATGATACACAAAATAATAAAATAAAATATTAAAATTCAAGATAGCAGCAACCACAACAAAAGCAGAAACATAAAACAACTTACATTTCCCTGATTGAATTAAAATAGATTGAACCATCTGGTAGAAGAAGCGACAAAAATGACATCAACGCATAAACCTGTTAAAAATTAAATTTCAAATTTGAGTGGACCAAATCATACAGACATAAAACAGAAAGCAAACCGGTATGTTTCCCAGTAAAAGATCAACAACTCAGTGACATGAAAATAGAGAGTAAACAAAATAAATACATATGTTTTTTTAATGAACTAGGAAACACGAATACACAGCACGGGAAAGTACTTTTAACGAATGATCAGCAAAAACGCATCAGATACAAAAAGTAAACAGGTGTGGCCTAGAGCCAAACCAAAAACCAAATAGACGAAGCAGCAACCAGCAAAGGAGCGGCAAAATTTCCAGAACTTTCAATTTCAAAGACGAAGAAAATGGAACAACTGCACAATCTCCGCTTATCCATTAACACAAATACCTTATTTAACAATCTTTTTTGACATGCATGCAATCCACGCTATAACGTGCATTTAATTTCGTATTTCAACTAACTTACAAGTAAGATAATCACTTCAGCTACTAAAGACGGCAAATAAAAGAAAGCACAACAGCACATATTTCAGCTGCTATACCAAACAATAATAGAAAAAAAAAACAACAAAACAATTTATATCTTCATTTTCCGAAAATAAAACGGGCAACACCTTCGTTAATCACAATTATTACAATAATAAATGATCAAATTCCGCAAGAGGCATTCATAATGAATGACTCACCGGGACCATGAAAACGATACGAACAATGAAGCGCTGATAAGTAGGCTCGGTGTAATTGAGGAGATGCTTATAAATGTGAAGCAAGGACAACGCAATAGCTCCGCACGTGCAAAGGAAAGCGACGATGTACAACAAGATTGGAGCCATTTTGCCGCCGAATTTCGAATCTCCGTCAGCGAAAATCGGCGAGTGGTGCCAACGGAGCCGAATTCATGACATGAAGGAGGCGGTAGAAAGAGGAAAGTGTGAACCCTAGGCAGAATTGGAGAAATGATTGTTGGAGGGAAAAGGAGCAGATCTGGGAAGTTGTTGGAAGAGAAAGAATGGGAAAAGGAGAGGAAGATGCAGTGGACACCAAATAATGGCGGCTATGAAGGAATCGGAATTTGGAAGGGGAGACACAGTGCCGTTAACACGCCAATACCTCAATTTCTTCCTTTCATTCTAATTCTATTCCCTCAGTGCTCACAGGCACAACGGTACCAAAAAAATATAATTTCCCTTTATTTAATTCACGCTTGCTTTTCAGTTTTTCTTAATTTAAAGCTTTTATTACTCTATTGTTTTTCACACTTTTTTTATTTCTCCTATATTCTGTTTATTCTTCTTAATCGTCTTTATCTGTTTAATTATTAATCTCTTTAAATGCCGTAACTTTTCTTATTTAATTCCGCGTTTTCAAATTATGGCATTTAAAAAAAACAATTTTATAGACTTAGCTTTGAATAAACGTTGTAAAAGTCAGATTACTTTATTAAAAAGTGAATAAATATAAATTAAGAAAAAAAGAGTAAACAAATGTAGTACATAAGGAAGAAAAGAAATAGAAATATTGCAATATAACTTGAGCACTAAATTATGACATTTAAAAGTTATTTAAAATTAATTAATTTCATTCTTTATATTCATGTTTAATAAAGGAATGTTTTACAGGATTAATCAATACAAATTATATTTTTTAAATAGTTAACATAAATTTAGCAAATAATATAATCACGTGGTTAATACATGATATATATTAAAAAAAAAGCTTAAATATTAAATGATAATTATATAAATTGTATTGCGGACATGACCCGGAAAAGACCCGAATCGAAATTCAAGTATCTCTTATTCAGTTACAGAGAGGTTTAAAAGCCATAGTTTCAGAGGCAACAAAGTGCGTGGCCTTATCCCCTCGCCGCTTCATCTTCTTCTTCTTCTTCTTCCCTGCACAAACATGGTTTCTTCTTCTACCATACCTCTCTCTTCTTCCATTTCCATTTTCAAAAACCCCTCTCTCCAACTCCTCAGAAGACCAACCACCTCCGTTTCATTCAACACCCTTCCCCGTAACCCCACGCTCTCTTCCGTTCCTTCAGCCATTGCCACGCCCACTTCTTCCATTCTCACCCAAAAACCCTTCGAGGGTTTAACTCTCGACGACGTTAGCAATAGCCTCCAATTTGGCTATGACCCTGTCCACGTCAGCGACCACGAACTCGACATTTCCAAATTGTCTTTACCTTCATCCCTCGTCCAAGCCCTACAAAAACGTGGAATCACAAGCCTCTTTCCCATTCAGGTATCAGTACTTTTTTTTCCTTTTTCTTTTCAACTACCACAAGTCTAAATGTTTGTTCTTCGGTGTGATTAGAGAGCTGTGTTACTGCCTGCACTAGAAGGTAGAGATATCATTGCTCGAGCAAAGACCGGCACTGGCAAAACATTAGCATTCGGAATTCCAATTCTCAAAGGCCTCACTGGGGATGAAGATGATGATGAGCAAAGTTCTCACAGGTCCGCACTATTATTATTCATGCACATTATTTAATCTTGTAGGTTTTTTTGGTTTATATATTCATGTGTGTGTGTTTAATTTTTGCAGGAGGCATGGGAGGCTTCCCAAGGCATTGGTTCTAGCACCTACTAGGGAGTTAGCCAAGCAAGTTGAGAAGGAGATACAAGAATCAGCACCTTACCTGAAAACGGTTTGTGTTTATGGGGGTGTTTCTTATGTAACACAGCAGAGTGCACTTTCGCGCGGTGTTGATGTGGTGGTTGGAACACCGGGTAGAATAATTGATCTAGTGAACGGAGGTAGCCTTAAACTGAGTGAGGTGCAGTATTTGGTGCTTGATGAAGCTGATCAGATGCTTGCTGTTGGGTTTGAGGAGGACGTGGAGGTCATTTTGGATAAGGTTCCCGCGCAGCGCCAGACCATGCTCTTTTCTGCTACCATGCCTGGTTGGGTCAAGAAACTGTCCAGAAAGCATTTGAACAATCCTTTGACAATTGATTTGGTAAAATCTTTTGTTGCTTTTTTTGGCTTGTCTTCTCTCTGAATGAGCAGAGTTGTTGACTATGTACTTGCTTATTTATGGAGTACGAGTGTGGATTCATTGTTTAGCACGAGACACATAATATGGTCATCTTATATTTCTCATCAACAATAAGTGGTGCTGTGCAGGGAAATAGGCTCTGTGTGATATGTTGGATTCTGGTTTAAAACAGTGTCTGCTTTGGTGATGAGTGAGCCTGTGAGGACACTTTTCAAAAAGGGTTCAAAGTATTGTCCAATATAGAAGACATGTACTTTCTAGTGAATTTTTCGTTTCTTTCATAATTAGTAATTAATCAATTGTATTTCAATCTGTGCTGACTACAAAGTCTTGTAGGTGTACGTGTAACCTACCCCTACTATTTGTGACTTATTGATGTAAAACACTAAAACTCACCTGGATGGCAGGATTTACTTGAAAAGAAAGGTTCTTTGTCTTGACTGCATTAGCATAATCCTTAGCTTATGTTACTGACTTAGTACATGGCTTTCTTTTGGTGAGTAAAAAGCTGGTCATAACTACACTATGTGTTTAATAATCTACTTAAACATCAATGATGCAATTCCTCATCATAAACCTTTTTCATTTGTTTGGATACATCTTGTTGTAGGTTTGATATAATGCATTCGGAGAGAGACAAAGGGAAAGCATGAATGAATTTCCACTAAACTGACTCTTTTCTTCTAATATTTTTTTTTTTTTTCGAACAGATGAAATTGTGCATACTAATAATGCTTACCGTATTGTGGAATGAAAATTAGTCATGATTAAGATGTGCTTTAATATCAGGAAATTGGTTATGATGTTTTTCCCTTTTCTCCTGAACAAGGTTGGCGAACAAGAAGTGAAACTTGCTGAAGGGATCAAACTTTATGCTTTATCAGCCACTGCCACTTCAAAACGGACAGTTCTTTCTGATCTTATAACTGTAAGTTTGCTGTTATGATTTTACAAATTACAATCTTAACTTGATGTTTGGTAATTTCAAAAGCTTATATTTCTGAATTCTGATTGGGATGGTGTTATTGTAAGATATGCTAATAAAAAAGACTTCATTGCATATTTTACCACTAAACTTTTATATATTTGTGAATTTTACCATTGAACTTTAAATTTCAGAAATTTTCTGTTCTGAATTTCAAAATTACTCAATTCTTTCATTTCTCTTAGATGGTTGTCAAATTATTAACATTGTGTTGATGTGATCAATGTGTGCTAACTTCCAGTTCAGAGTGAAATATAAATTATATTTTAAATTACACATTTTATGACTAAACTTTTTCGTTTTTGCAAATTTTATAGCTGAACTTTCAATTTCGTGAATTATATCAATAAACTTTCAATTTTGTGAACTTTTACTTGTAAGTTCTCAATTTTGTGATTTTACCGTGTGAATTTTAAAATTATACATTTGATCTTTGCGGGAATTGATATCAAGTTATTAACGAGATGACATGACCAATCAATAAGGTGGAAAAATAAATTTGTGGTTATATGGCCAATAAATTAAGTGGAAATATTTCATGTTGTATTAACTATAGATGATGAAGTAACACCCCTACTATTAATATTAAACTATTTGTTTAATTTATTTGTTCTTCATTCTACGGAATCCATTTAGAATCTTAAGATTTTGACTTTTTTAGCTACATTCATGCTTAACATCCTACCTAGTTCATATTTTTAAATATATTATTTGGGTTGATGCTACTCTTGCAGAAAGCTATATAACAGAGTAAAATGAGGAAAATAAAAGATAAATTTAAAAAATTGTTTTTAAATAATAAATAATTAGTAATAATTATGAAATTATTTAGATTTTATTGAGACAGTTTTAATGACATAAATGGTGTACCCTGTACGATTGCATAGTTAAATACATAGCTTTAGAGTAAAAACTATTATGAAAAATTATAATTAAATTATTTTAATCTTATACATGTTAGTAATATTACTTTGGTCTAAAACTACTCCAAACATTTACATTTCATATTTACTTCCCTCTTCTCAACCTTGTCCAAAGAAATAACGGCATTATTTCACCTCAAACTCACATGGGAGCACAAAATGGTTTTGTTATTAGTCACTTCATCATATTCTTAGTAAATTAACATCCAATTATAGAAATGTAAGATGTGTAATAATTTTGAAATTCAGATGGTAAAATTGACGAAAATAAAACCTGTGGTAAGATTCACGTAATTAAAAGTTTAGTTTTAAGATTTGCAAGATTGAATGTTCAATAGTAAAATTGCAAAAGTTTAGTGATAAAATGTGTGATTTAAAATGTAATGTATATTCCACCCTGGACTGAAAGAAACTTTACGTTCGCATCGTTACCACACTGTTTGTAATTTGACTTAGAGGTAAAATGTGTATAATTTTTAATTTCATGGGGTAAAATTTGCGTAATTGAAAGTTCAACATAAAATTTGCAAAAGTGTAGAAGTTTAGTGGTAAATATATATACATTATTACCGTTTAAAGAAACTCCATCTTTCATTATTGTCATGTTGGGATGTAGTTCGTGTGGAATACCCTGACAGGAACTTATGCCTAAGAATTCTCTAAGGCTCATTTTACTATTGCAAATTCAAATTACATGTCTGTATAAAATTTTAATTAGTTTTATGCTTGTGAATATACTTCAAGTTCAATAATTCCACTGAAAGTTACTGTGCTGTTTAGGTTTATGCAAAGGGTGGAAAGACTATTGTTTTTACGCAGACAAAAAGGGATGCTGATGAAGTATCATTGGCGTTAACGAGTAGTATAGCTTCTGAAGCACTGCATGGTGATATATCTCAGCATCAGAGAGAGAGAACATTGAATGGTTTTCGGCAAGGGAAATTCACAGTGCTTGTTGCCACTGATGTTGCAGCTCGTGGACTTGATATTCCCAATGTTGATTTGGTAAGTCCAAAATGATGATTTTTGGTCAACATAAACGTCCTTTTTCCAATTTTTTATTTTATTAAGATTTTTCTTGAAATTCTAGCAATTTTTTTTTATTTTCTATTGTTAATTTTATATTTATGTCAACTAATGTTGAAGTAGTAAACTCAACCACTTGGATTATTGTAATTTGGAGGATTTTTAATGAAGATTCATGTTTTATTCAATTGCTGGAAAATGAGGGTCTTGTAGTTTGAGTCTTGAGATATCTTATCCCTAGGTTGGATTAGAACTTTATTGCCTATTTGAGATTAAAGTTTCTCAATTCTTAAGTTTGGTTTGCTTGTTGTAATCTGGTTTATTTTTCTATATAAGGATATATTTCCAGTATATCTGACGTTATTCAATCTTTATCATGGTGCAGTATTTATATCACTTGGCATTTAGAATTTTGTCATTTATAAAATGTGTTTTGTGTAAGCAGTACCGTGATAACTTCTTTGGACTCAATTTCGGTTCTATTTATCACCAGAATTTTAAGATCTAAAACATTTGAAATCGAATCGTAATACTTTTATGCTTTTTTCAAATACGGAACTGCTATCTGTTGTCAACATATTGAGAAGCTCGTTGTTGTTGCTTTGTTTTTCTTCAGGTTATACATTATGAACTTCCCAATGATGCTGAGACTTTTGTACATCGTTCTGGTCGCACTGGGCGTGCTGGAAAAGAGGGTACTGCCATATTGATGTACACCAGTAACCACAAGAGAACAGTTAGATCCCTTGAGCATGATGTGGGCTGCAAATTTGAATTCATTAGTCCACCAGCTATAGAAGAAATTTTGGAGTCATCTGCTGAGCAAGTTGTTGCTGCACTTAATAGAGTTCATCCAGAGTCTGTTGCATTTTTCACTGCAACTGCACAAAAACTGGTTGAAGAACAAGGAGCAAGTGCCCTTGCAGCTGCTCTAGCACAGATGAGTGGATTCTCTAGACCTCCATCATGTCGGTCTCTTATCAATCATGAACAGGTGTTGTAGAAGCATATGTTTTCAAATTGCAATTTAAGTCTTGAATTTTTCTAAATTTATTGTTTCCCGTATTCCTTCTGGGTGATACTATACATAATGATTTATATTTCATGAAAAGGATGTGCCATCTGAATGTAATGAAAATCTGTTCAGTACAATAAAAAGCTAAATATTTCCCTGGGAGAATAGCAATTGCAATATAATTTTTACCGGACCTATCTAGGTTGGTACACTAAGTGTTCTCCTAACATGAAAACCCACAAAAATTTGAATTGGTTTTGATATTTAACGTTTGCTCCTCGATTAATATTTTGATGAGTTAATCGTTGTTTTATTTGTTTTTAAGTTGGAACTAGTCGTCAAAAAAAATTTAGAACACAATATTGGTTCTAAGTTAACTAGGTTTTTTTTTTTTTTTTTTTTTTGTATAAACTATCAAAGTTCACATATATGTGTCAATGTCTGCTGTTAGGGCATGGATTATTTTGTTGTTCATTAAAACTATGGTGATGTAGGGATGGATTACATTGCAACTGACTCGAGATTCAGACACTTCTGGAAGATTTTTTTCTGCAAGATCTGTCACTGGGTTTCTTTCTGATGTTTATTCTCCAGCTGCTGATGAAGTTGGAAAAATACATTTAATTGCAGATGAGAGGGTCTGTAGCTTTGTACTACTATTTATTTCTGTTGTGCTAGTCTTTTGTAAGGAACTTCAGTATTATTAAGATAATTACCGCACCATTCAATTTATTCTAAAGTTGGTAATGCCTGTATCAGATTAAAGGAGCTGTTTTTGATCTCCCGGAGGAAATTGCTAGAGAGTTGCTAAAAAAGGAACTGCCATCTGGAAACACTATTTCCAAAATCACCAAGGTAAGTAACAAAGTTTGGCTGATCTCTTCTTGTTTAATTTTTGTTGCTTTTGTAGTGTACTCCCCCTACTAAAACAGCAACCATATTTTGGTCTCAGTTTATTGTATTGGAATAACAATTTGACCAATTGCATTGGCAGTTACCTCCTTTGCAAGATGATGAACCTGCAAGTGATTTCTATGGGAAATTTTCTGACAGAGACAGAAGTAGCCGAAGGGGTTCTAATTCTAGGGATCAAAGAAACTTTAGAAGTTCACGGGGATGGGAAGGAGGCCAAGACTCTGATGATGAGTTTGGACGAGGCGGTAGAAATTTCAAATCAGGTAACAACAGGTCACGAATGGGAAAAAACAGGGGCGATGACTGGCTAAATGGAGGTGGACGATCAAACAGATTTTCATCATCAAACAGGTTACAGTATAGCACAAGTTATAAACTTATAGTAACTGTTTTACTTATGTTTGTTAAGTTTCTTCCTTCTTATCTATGTAATATTTAATAAGTAACGAAATTTGAACGTGCATTTACAGAGGCGGGCACGGAGGGGCCTGTTTTAATTGTGGACAGCCTGGGCATCGAGCATCAGATTGTCGCAAAAAACGAGACTTTTTCTAGTTTGTACATCTTTCGCCCTGGCTCCACCCAATCCCATACTTAGGGAGCTGCACTATTGATGCCCTGGCGGGGGATTCAAGAAATTGAAGATGCTTTCGCCCCAAGAATCACACAATCGATCTTACATTACTTATCTATTATTGTTTTTTTAGCATTCTACGGAGAGGTCTCCACCTGTCTAAAGAATGAACATTTTTGTCTTCACCCTTATTGTAATATCTCTATCATAGTATTTTTTGTGGCAAGAACAGTTAACTGTACTATGCTGTTTTGTCAGCTTAACCGTCATGTTTCAAAAAATGACAGGATATTATGTTCTATTATACAATTTAGACTCAAGGCCGTAATTTTACCAATTTTGTGACAAGTGTTTGTATTACGCTATTTACTATTCACCATCCATGCAGACCTAAGTGAAATGCATAACGAACAAATACAAGATCTATAAACCAAAGAAATATATTTCATTTTCGCACTCGAACATGTTCAAACAATGTTATAGTGAGAGTTAAGTAGGTTTCCCTACTTGCCAAAAAGAACGTTCATGAGATTTCTAAAAACAGGACCTCTTTTATTGCTTAGAACCTCTCTCACAGCCTTCTCGTCGGGAACAAGCCCCTTAGACTTCATTTGCTCCAGCAAGCGTGTAGCTTCATCTATTCTCTCTTCCTTGAGCAGCCCCTCAAACACAGAGGTATAAGTTTTTGCATTGGGCTTCATCCCCTTATCTATCATTTCCAAAAGGTACTTATTAGCGTCCTTCACAAACTTTGCATCAGCAGCAAGAGCCGTAATAAGAACAGCATAGGTGTAAGCGTTGGGCAACACCCCAGAAGTGAGCATGCGCATGTAAACCTTGAGAGCCTCTTTTGGCTGTGCAGCGTTGGCGTAGGCTTCGAGGATGGCGGTGTGGGCCACCACGTCGGGCATCTGACCCTTATCCTTGATCTGGCCGAAGAGCTCCAGCGCCTCGTGGGTGAGACCCTCTTTGGATAATGCGTCGAACATCTTAACTGCGTGGTTGAACAACCCATCGCCGCTCCTCATGTCATGGAAAATCTGTTGCAAGTCCTTTGGGTCCTTCGGGTCTTCTATCACGGGCTTCTTGCTGAAGGGGTCGTAAGGGGGTGGGACTGCCCCATTGGTTTTGACGGTTTCTTTGTTGGTATTGCTGATTTGGTCGTCGGATTCGGAGTCTGAGTCAGAGAGGGAGAAGTTGAGCTTGGTGTCAACGGGGTTTTTGGTGGAACTGAAATGGCGATGAAGGGCGTGAGAGTTTGAAACAGGAGGCGGAAAGAGGAGTGAGGATAAAGTGTTTCGGAGAGAGGTGCGGGAGAAGGTGTTAGGATTAGTGTTAGAGGTGAAAATTAAAGTGCGCCGTATTACTGTTTTTGTGCCTCGGCCACACAAAGAAGCCATTGTCTTGTTTGTTCTCTTCTGTTGTTATCACTCCACTCACTTGTGTTCCAATTTGTCGCAATCAGTCTCTTTACTCATGTTTGGAATCCTTCTAGTAAATTCCGACTTGCGGCGCCTTAGTAAATCTTTTCCTGACGTTGGGCCAGCCGATTTAGCCTACTACATACTCCGAAGATACCGGCTTTTATACCAAAATAAACGTAGCATAAAATTTAAAATAATTTACTAAAATAATACATTTCAAACAATTTACCAAACATGTGTTATAACACGATTGATGTGTTTGCCACATCTTGTAAATGTTTTAGGAATGACACGATAAAATGTTAGTTCGTCTCAACCAAACTCTCCGTCGTCAACCTGGTTGGGTTCAACTTACTTTGAAGGAATGAATTCAACTATAATCAATTGAGTTGGTTCGTTAAAACTAAAAAAAATAAGATAAAGAATAGATATATGCATTAGTTAATTAACAAATTATAAACCATCTGACAAACATAACATTATAGTAACAGTAATATCATTTTATCAAATTGTCTTCAAAATGAATGAATAGATAAATATTGACTACCAATAACACTTGATTGGATCGAGATCGTTAATATATCTACAACGATAACATTAGCATGCATCCTTGCTATTGCATTAAAGTCACTGTACATTTCTCGTATCTAATTATCAAAAAATTATTTGTTAAACTAAAAAAAAAACAATTTACTTCAAGGTTCAACTGTATCTGATCCTTTTAGCTCATCTAAGTTCATATTGCGACACACAACTCAGTAATCTTGGGAACAAGTCAATCTCTGTAATCGTAGAGCGTGGCGCACTGATGTTCAGAAACAGCGAAAAAGAAGCTCCTTAAGAGCAATTCGGCAAATATGGTATTTTTAAACTCAATTGACGAGAAGATAAGACTGCAAGTTCCGACTTTCACTCTAGCTATTATTGAGTCAATAAAAGGTGAAGGACCAGCTGGGAGAATATCCTCGACGCAAACGTGAGGCAGGTCAACAAAACATAAAATTCAATAATAATAGCTCTCTCCCAAAGTTGGGTAGTACAATTAGAGTCAGTAGTCAACTAAAATAAATTTATAAAATTGTAACAAACAAATTACACTGTGTTTCAAGATCAAAAAATTCCACCAGGATAAAATCTAGACACTCAGATAATTGCTTCGCTTCAAAACGTCCTCACCGAGCTACCAAACCTTGGGCTGCCTGGGGCCCATCCTCCGTTATTTTGTTGGCCTGAATGGTACTGATAACATTTGCAACATTTCCCTAGAAATAGGAAACATTTAATCAAACAGCATAGTGAATATAACATCAGTTACTTGTGTTAAAGCAATGACATTTCATTACATATTACTCAACAATCAAAATCCAAGTAAGTGCTCTACCTTCATGTAGAACATATCGCATAATAATGATCTAATATGAAAAGCTAGATAAGCAGATGCAAATATTCTCCAGGAAAAAAATAATGTTTAAAATGTATACACCAACAATAGTGAATATATGAAATTTTACGTTTGTGGTACACAATCTGTATTTTTATTCATAAAAAAGTCATAAGCATTTAAACATGCAGCATAATTCAAACCGACAGGCTTTTCAAATCTTAAAATATTTACCCACGATATTGAAGGTCATAAAATAAATTCTTATAACACATTAACTACGATAGTTCTTTTCTTTCTAAAATGAATTTATGAATTCAATTATCATGCTCGTACTATGTGGATGGCTGTATAAAAACAGGAATACAAACATTTGTGTGCATTATACATAACTAATTATAATTCTGAAATTATTTACCCTCCATGTCGCTAGCTTTGTTCTCAGTGCTTGCCATTGGTGCTGACCAAACACACGATCAGTAGGATGACTGCAAATTTAACACTTGCATTAAATTGTGCGTAACAGTAAAATGAATTTTCAAAATGGGGAGATATATGATGCTCAACAAAATAGCCATCTCCAAGAGGTGCACATCAATGTTTCCAGAGTATAGTATAGAAAGATAGTAGGATTCAGAGAAAGACAATAGATAGAAGTAGAACATACCTAACAACAACTACTTGATTCATTTGGTCCAACTTACAATCAATTAACTTGGCAGTTATTGCTCTAACTACCCACAGTTCCACCTCATCATCATTGATCTGAAAGGGACATTGCAAATTCCAATTATGATACAAAGAACAGAATTACAAAACATAGAAACCAGATACAAAATTACCTGCAGTGTGTCCCTGATGAGTTCATATGGAATGGTACCAGATGCATCAGAGCTAAGATCCACCAATGACATCAGCCTCATTTTAGCAATGCATTCTTCATGTACAAGGCCTAACAACATCATAACATTTTGTTAGTAACATAAAGTAGAACGAGTTATGTAACTACATGTAAATGATAATCGTTCATAAACAGTGTTTACCATAAGTTTTCAACAAGGTGGAATTTGCAGCATGATATTCTAAGTATGCATCCAGCCTCTGGGTAACAAAAATCTTGAGAAGCTCATATAACAAACCATATTTGGCATCCTTCTCCAGTTGTGCAACAGCCGGCAAGTCTAGAATATCACACTACATGATAATCAACTCAGTGAATGTTTTTCCAGAAATCATAGTAATATAGACCAACAATGGCATTAAAAATGACAAACTTAGGCATCTAAGTAAAAATCTATGATGACAAACAAAAATTGCAATTTCTAAACGAAGACGACCTAACAAAATGCCCTAATCACTCAATGTTGTTTTAAGTACTGATAAGAAAATTGTCATTTCCACTGTTTCATACTTCTATATAAATTATACACATCCAGACACAGATCAGAAAATCATGCACCATCAAAGCAATGGAAGAAATCGAAAACATGTGATATTATGTCTACAGACAATACAAAAGTTAACTCCTAGAAATAGTATAGTTAAACAATGTAGGAAGCTGAAACTGTAAGATCGTACAACCTTTCAAACATCATAATTACATATGGGACAAGGTACCTGAAAGATGTCAGGAGCCCTTACAAATTCCACAATTGCATGTGCAGCTTCATCCTTGGCTTCACTCAAAACTTGGGCATCTTCTCCCGAAAAAGTTGCCAGATAACTGGTCAGGAACTTTAAAGCATCCTTTGACATGCTGAGATAAAATAAGATGAAATACTAATTACTTACATGTAAGAAGATTGAAAGACAGATAGAAGAGAGGAAAGCAGTCTGATGGTAAAAAACTTAAGTAGTACTCCCACCGTGAAGAGAGGTTAAGAGAACATAAATAAAATTGGTATTAACAGAAATTTACTTCTGCTACACCTTTTATTTTCCTTCAAAATGTTAGAGATGGCGAGAAAGAGCTCTCTCTGTTCCGGTATCCCAATTTTCCAGTCTTTCAAGAAGTTGTCAATCTTTTTGAATGAAGGTATAATAAATTCAGTGACTTTCCCATCAACAGCTAAATTCAGCGTCTTCATGTAGACATAAAACTGGCAGTATGGAGTCTCCAAAAGATTGTACAGATTAATCAAACTGTAGAGAAAAGATAAGAAAATATATTTCAAAAACAATAATATAAATAGTCACACCAGCATGCATCACCAGAAATTTTAAACCAAGCATCATTTGATATTACATTTTCAATCGCACGGCAGGCTTTTCGTTTGGCTGCTGAAGTATTTTGGCAGTTACAACTTTTACAATCTCCATCGCTTCGTCTGGATTCGCAGTCTTTGTAACAAGATTGCAAATGATAGTGAAGATGGACTCTATATCTGGTACAAGATATGGCAGAACTTGTTAACACACTCACATTTAGCTGGACTATTAATGGCATATCCTAACACCCTGAGCAGTTCTCTATGCAATATCAAATTGGATTCTAAACCAAAAAGTGAAAAATGAAACAACCAACAAGGAAGCCGCAAACGCAACAGAATAAAGAAAAAAAGGCAGTAGCAAATATCGCAGGTCAACAATATGTCGCAACCAACCAAAGTGGCAGAGTTGGAAAAGGATCGAGCACAGATGATTTCATAACACAAACACCAAATACGGTTCATGTGTTCAACAATGAAGTGGAATTAGACCAAAATGCAAGAGGAATACAACATCAAAAGCTGTTCATACCAATGTGAAGCAAAAAAGATAACTCTACCTTTTTCAGAAACCTTTGAGAAAATCAATTCAGCAGAGGTAATCATCAATGATGCTAGCTCCAACCACTTTCCCATAACAATGAACTCTTCAGCCTCCATGCAGAGTCTACTAACTTGTGGCTCAGCAACCTGACAAAACATATGGGAAGAACTAAATTCATGAATAATACAAACACCAAATTCAAACAAGAACGCAACAACGCATCACATAACAAGACTCGTAAGAGTACAGAGAAGCAATAGAGGAAAATAATGTAGACCAACAAACCCTAAAACTACATAAAAAAAAATACAATTCCTGACATTTTTAAATCAATCTCTTCCCATCCAACCAACCAAACGAACCAATAAATGTCACTCCCTCTAATTTTCTGAACAGCAACGTGAATCTGGAAATTTTACGACAAAAGTAATGATGCAGAGCGAGTCCCAAAGAACATACCAAAATTTGAGTATTCAATCAAAATCACCGAGTTTTACAAATTCAGATTCAGTTTTAAGTTCTACAAGCATTTCAACTAAGCATATAGACAACGTATCGTGAACAGACCGTCATGTCCCTAGCAGACAATCAGAAGCAAATATCTCATACCGAAACTAACAAAAAAGCAAAAATGACCGAGCCATTCACAATTACACCGAATGAGAAAAAACACAGAGAAGGGCTGAAGACAGTGGAAGATAGAGAGAAGAATGAGGAAGAAAAACCTCGGGACCGGCATCGGCCCAGGCAAGTTCAGAGGCGAATCGAACGACGGAGAGTGCAGCGTCTTCTTCGGAGGTTGGCACGAGGGTCGCCATGTTTTCTGAAGTGCGAGATTGTAAACCCTAGCTGACTCGCGCTGCAGAGAAGACGGTGTGAGCAACCAAAACCCCGACCCTAAAGAGAGAATATAATATAATCATAAAAAAAAAAAAAAAAACAA
>Ga0209700_104964_pt1 | contig 23186 bp, 10 predicted proteins | sample SiratroredBW_FD_187528 | JGI IMG/M metagenome (GOLD analysis project Ga0209700, IMG submission 187528) | Root nodule microbial communities of legume samples collected from California, USA - Siratro red BW (SPAdes) (version 2) | ecosystem: Host-associated > Plants > Roots > Nodule | place: USA... | reverse complement strand
ACTCAACAGATTACAAAACAGAAATGAGAGAAGGAGTAAGAAGGCTTATTCAGTGAGATTCAATCAGCAGAACAACATCAGTAATCAGAATTAAGCTCCAGCAGATTAAAGAATGTGATTCTTGATAACTTTCTTGCAAGATCTTTCTCACAAACACATTTGGGCACTAATCTCTCTCTCTTAGAAAAACTTGAGTACTTTGTAAAATGATTTCGCACAACTTCAGTTTTTCTCACTGTTTTGTTTCAAAAATGCGTGCCACCTTTTTACAGACAACTGTCTTTTAAATTTCAGTCGATTGTCAAATAGTCGACTGTTTTTCTCAATTGGTTAAAACAGTTGCTTAAAATACAAAAATCTGATTTTTGTGATTATTTCAAAAACATTTGTTTAAATCAGCTTTTTAAATTGTTGGAGCTTATTAATTATTAACAAATGCACATCATGCTAAGTTGAATCGTACTTGCCTCAACCACATTCCTAAGTTCTAGACCAAGCTTCAAATCTTCATGAATCTTCATGCATTCCACATATGATCATAGGTCTTGAACTTCTTCGCACATGGTTGGCTTCATCAAATACAATTAGTTATCCACTGGTGCTAACACCATTAATAGAATGACTTCTCTTACTATGTATTTGTTCTACTTTCTATTCCTTCTATGATTCTATTTAAGGCTCTTCTTTTTCCTTTAATTTTCTTAGATGTTTTATGTTGTATTACTACTTGCTTTTATCAATTATATTACATGAAGTATTTATCATAAAAGCTTTGTTTGTTAAATAAAGTGCAAAGTTTTTCATATTATAAGAAGTTAAAAAATGATAAAGTATGTGAAATCATGTTAAAATATAATAAGGGAGAGTTGAATTGTGTTTTATGACTTTTTGATAACTTTTCACAAAAGTCTTCTAATGATATACAATTAGACGATAATTTAACTTCATAAACGCACTGTTAAATAGTTTTCTTGATGAGAAAAGTTAGAAACAACTTTAAGTTTGGCAGATGGACTATCTAAAAAACTTTATGAAACTTGTTTTCACAAATCTTTGTTGAGACCCTAGATGATATGGATAATCTGACTAGACAATTTTACTAAACCCCTAGATGGTCTATTGAAATATCAAATAGATTGATGACCAGAAAATCAAATGTGGAGTTTATGTTTTTATGTTTTGATGATAACAAAAACTAATAGAATGATTTATTTGTATCTTGTACGTTCTAAATAGCAACTTCTACAATTAGTATTTAATGACCCTCTAAGTGTCTACAACATATGTTCATGATAAACAGTCTGATAAACGTATTGAATATATTTTTGTTTAAAATAGTTAAACAATATTTTATGAATGCATATATTCGATAAAACCGAGTTAAAACAAAGAGATATTATATATGAAACTAAAAAAACTATTTACAAGTTTGTTAGAACAAAAAGATATTAAAAGCGTGTTTTTAGGAAACAAAAGTATCTTATCTCTTTTAGAATTGTCTTTCTTAGATAGCTTTTAATTAGTTGTGATATATTCTGAATATCTCTAAATATTTTTAAATAAAGAAAATTGAATAATTGAAAATCTGAAGCACTCTCTTTTAGCATCACCTATTGTCTAGAAAAGATTTTCTGATTCTATTTTGATTTGTTTTACTATCATATTACAAATATTTTCAAAACAGTTTTCTTAAACATATTCAAAGTAAAGACAAATTGAAATATTGTAAATCAAAGATTTCAATTTTGAGCATTTGTCAAAAAAAAAAAAGATGAAGATATGAAGTATTACAAAATCAAAAACTAAAAAATTCAAGTATCAAAGGACAAATTTGGAAAGCAATATAAAGGGGTTGAAGGTGAAGAACGAGAAAAAGAGCAAGTTAGGAAATTCAAGTTGTTCAAGTGATCTTACTGAAATTACAAAGAGTTATAGTGAGCATCTAAGAAAATTGCTAGAGCTTCTAGTCTTTTGGGTAGTATGTTAAAGCATTGAATTTTTCACACTGGGAAGTTATACCCTTGTGAGCTTTCTTATACTCTCTTTAGGATTATTCTTTGTTTTCTTGAGAGAGATGAAGAAGATGTAACCGAGAGAGGTGAGAGTACTTGTTGTTACTTAGAGAGGTTTTGAATAATCATTGTAACCAAGTGTGTTGGATAGTGGAAGCACTTAACCAATTACTTAAAGGGACTAAATGTAGCCAAGGTTTGCATGAACAAGGATAAATTTTACCGTTGATCTCTCGTTACTCTTGTTGTTGCTCATGCTTTATTGTTTTACATTATTCTTCTTGTTAGACAAATATTAGATAACTCTATAAAGATGTTCTTACTTGACGATCAACAAGAGGATCTATTAGATAGTTTATTTTTATATGCTGCAAAAAGAGTCTAAGGCTTCATTTAATCTCCCTTTTAGAGTCAAATGTACATACAATTGTTATCAGAGTTAACATTCGAGGTTAGTTCTTAACAGGTTAATAGGAAACACTCCTGATAAACTCTATGGATTCTAGAAAAGGTTAAAATGAATTGTTTTTAGTTAAGGAGAGTATGGGTAAGAGATCCATGGAAACAAATCAAACATTAGATGGTCGACTTATAGAAAATACTGATCTTAGAAAGTTTCGGTCAAATGTAAACATAAGTAAAAAATATCTAGATCTCTTGATAAAAAATTCTAGAAATCTCATGACAAATCAGGGTTAGGATATAAAGATAAAATTCACAAAGAAATTAAAACAAAATATTGCGCTTCATCCTCTTAATTGTTTGTAGATACATTATTTAATGGTGTCTTAATAAGGGAACCACTGAAAAACATTATTTAATGGTGTCTTAATAAGGGAACCACTGAAAAACATTGACATGAAGGACCCAAACAACTAATTCTTCTTGCATATGTGTTAAATTCATCTAAAAGAACCTCTATTATGGTACGGGACAATGGGTGCTCATGACACATTTATGCTCAGTTATAACAGTTCTAGATGACACTGGACCCCTTAACCATCCTCAACCTTTCTCACACTCACAAGATTATCTTAAACTTCCTAGTGATGACATTGTCATGTTAGACACTCTTACATGGCAAAGACCACTATATCCCCACATACTTAGACTACTTGGACCATTACCACCTCATCTTGTCGCTCTTAGGAAGGTCAAGGAAGAGTAGTATAAAGTTTTGTCCTATGCACCAAACACTCCTGAACATTTTGTTCCTTGGAGAAATGTTTCTAAATACATTGGAAACATTATTGTTCAGATGTCAAGAATCAAATGATAACTTTTCCACCTTCTCTACATGTGTTTGGAAACATAAAGTTTAAGATCTACTCAAACACCATTTGTCTAACGCTGCCTTCTATCTACAATATAAGGCTAAAGGGAATGACTCTTTTTCCAACTTAGAAATTAAGGTTTTGTCTAAAATGATCCCTTAAGACAGGAATTATGTCTAAAGCGGTTAAAACCACCTTGAGTGTTAAGTGAAACTTATTGGAAGTTTCGTGTTTTTAAATTATAAACTAACATACAAATATTATATATAAGATATAATAGACATTTTGTAGTTAAGAATACATTTGACAAATTCACTTATATAAAGTCACCCTAATGCAATGGTAAGTTATTGTTACAACATATTTCTTCAAACTTCTGTCATTTTCGTATTTTCCTTTTCCTTGTTTTGCTTAAGGCTTTCTCTCACCCTTTAATTACTTACACATATTTTATTTATCTTTTTCAATACATTATGTTAGTTTTTATCACAAAGCTCAATATGAAAAATTTGTTTATTGTCTATTTAATTATTTTTTTAAGTAAATACATAAATGAAGATAGCGTCACTAGGAGAATAAGACATCCCAACTAAATTGGCACCTTATACCTCAACAATTATATACTCCATAAGAATAATTTGATTTAAAAAAATTAAAAAAGGATACAAACAAGCATAGAGGATCGACCGAAACCTATGTAATCAAGAAAATCTATACCTAGGTAAGCCAAACTTGTTTATAAAAGAACCTAGTTTTAGACACGTAGGCATATTTTCAAACCAAACAAACTCATGTTTCAAATCCACCCTAAACTTGCTAATCTATTAGCATATTTATTTCCTTCTCTAAAAGTATGAGAGATTTTAAAATTTAAACAATCTCTCATAGTCAGACAATAATTCCATCTTTCACGAAAGCACCAAGGAGCAATATTAAAATTAGTGAAGGATGCAACCACTAACATGGAATCACTTTCAAGCCATAAAGAAGTCCAATCTTAAACCACAACCAATTCTATAGCAAGCATAACACCCAGAATTTCATCCTTCAGAGCATTATCAATATCAATATATGAAGAAAAACAAATTATATAGTCCCCTTTACTACCTTTGAAAATACTAGTGCAAGCTGCAAATCTAAGATTCCCATCAGTCGCTCCATCCATTTTGTATTTAACATAACATAAAGGGAGTGATTTCCAAACAACGATAAACTTTTATAGGAGCTTTGGGAAATCTGATTTATATCCTCTCTATTAAAAATCTTATTAAAGCTAAGGTTGAGATGATTGAGAATCTCTGTTGGTATGGCAAACAATGATATTGATGAATTGGTTCTTTCAAAACATTTTAATATCAACATTATCTATATAGTTGGTTAGAGATTAAATTGTTTAGATAAACATAAATATGGTAAATGTTTGTTTAAATCTAAAGATTTATACAATTTAAAATGTAATTGTCTAAATAATTAAAGCATAAAATCATAAATTAAGTCAACCTCAAGATTTGTTCGAGAAAACTCAATAGTTTTAGAAAAAATTAGGTTAAGAAAATATGAAAATGATGAGATCGACGAAGTAATTATTAGAAGAATGAATCATAAAATAAAATAGATATGATAACGCTATTCTTAAATAAGAATTGTAACGTATATCTAAAAGTGATTAAAGCTACCTTAAACGCAAAGGGAAAGTTATTAGAAGTTTCATGTTTTCAAACTATACTTGTTTTGTTTCATGTTTTTAAATTGTAAATTGTTACATAAACATTATATATAGGACATGATACTTATAAATAATACAATTTTCGAATTTACTTATGTAAAAATGTCCGGAAGTAATGACATTTATAGAAATTAAGGTTCCAATGTATTTCTCGATCTTCTCTGTCCTTTTTTTTTACTTGTTCTTTTATTTAAGGTTTCCCCTTTGCTTTAATTACTTACACATATTTTATTTATCTTTCTCAATATATTATGTTAGTCCTATCATAAAGATTAAGTTTAATATACCGAAATGTGTTTATTTATGTATATAGTTAATTAGAGATTAAATTGTTCATATAAATATAAATATAGTAATTGTGTGTTTAAATTTAAATATTTATACAATTTTAGAAGTAATTAAAAACTATTAAAACATAAAATCATAAATTGAAAGTGAATCAAAACTGTTAAGAGTTATTTAAAATTCATTTTTTACGTAAAATAGTTACATATTAAAAAGAAGTTTAGGTAACACTTGTTTCCATATAACGAACTCCTACAAACTATGGGTTATCACTTAATTTCACTGCTTAATTAAATTGGTTTCATGTTTAAAAAAAAACATAACTAATAAATTATATTTTAAAACATTAAGAAAAATACCAATTCTAACTCTATTCAACTTAAGATGAAACCAAACACGTATTTAGTCTTTCCCGAGCACCATAAGTAAACATTAATTTAAAAGAATGATCATATTTTAGGAATGGAAAAAAAAATTGTACTCACATATATTGGCAAGTAAAATTCATAATCTACGGAAAGAATATCTTTAGTGGTTACCAAGTAATAATGAGTATATATTTTTAAAATTTATATTTTTTGATTTAAATTATTTAAATTTTTTTAAATACATCAAATTTATTTAGGTCAATATTCTTTTATGAAATTTTATTTGATTTATACTTTAAATTTAATTTTTTATTTGAGTTTATATTCCTAAGAACTACTTTAAAATAATTTTGAAAATGAAAATATTTACAGATCTAAAAACAAAAAATACACATATATATTTCATACTTTGACAGATAGACCAGGACAATTCCCGGTTGCATCTTGAATCTAAATGTAGTCTTATGTATCAACAAGAGTTTTGGACCAAGCCACTTTTTACTGTTATATTCCTTCTCTTTTGTATATATTATATATTATAATATAAGTTCCATCAATTGCTACATTTAAGTAAGGTGACTTAGACAATTGGGCCAAATACAATTGAATCAGTAAAGACAAAAGAAAGATGCTTTCTTGCGGATTTCTAGTGCTAGTAGTATTCTTCTTTTGTTTTTTTATTAGCGTCTTTAATTACCTTTACAAAAGAACAAAAAAACTAGTTCAAAATTAATTAAAATATACTGTAATTATCTTAATAGTGCTATAATTTTTTATCCTTACATGTACATAATAGGCCGGCTCGTTTTAAAATATTAACAAGATAGCATTGACTATAACAAATGAAATTTTATATTATTTATATACTTTTGTGTTTTAATTGTGATAAAATATTATATCTTATTATCTTTTATATTTACTATTTTAACCTTTTATTAGTCGTGCTTATCTTGTTTTCAAAATAATTATCTTTATAATTAACGGATATGAAAGCTTGAGTAGACATGTTTTCATTATTTAAAAAGATAATAATATTATATTCTCTCATAACAACTTTTATAAAAAAGTAGCAAAAGAAAATAGAAAATGTTTTAGAGGAATTAAAATTATTATAAAAAATTACCACCTTGCTCATAAATAGACTAGTTGATAATGACGTTGAAATAAGTCAAAAAACTATACTTAATGGGTGATGATTAGTAAATAGTAAATTGGCAAGTGGATATAATTGGTTTCAACACTTTGAAATTGTATATAGGAGAGTGATAGCACAGTGAGAAATGAAAGCATGAAAAAATGGAGTTAATTTCGAGAGAAACCATCAAACCCTCCATGCCCACACCACCCCACCTCAGAATCTACCGACTCTGCTTCATCGACCACATTGTTTTTCGCAACTACATCCCAATACTTTTGTTTTACTCGGCAAACCACCACCATTCCAAGAACCACCAAGAATCCAAAATTTCAACCCTCAAGAAATCCCTGTCCCAAGTTTTGTCCCGATACTACCCCTTCGCAGGGACCCTCAGAGACCACCTTTCCATCGAATGCACCGACCAAGGCGTGTCCTTTCTCGTCACCACCTTCACATGCACCCTTTCATCAATCCTCCATAGCCCTAACCACGCGTCCTTCGACCCTCTGTTCCCAGATCAACTACACTGGAAGCCCATGAAACCATCTTCAACCATTGTAGCCGTTCAGATAAACTGCTTTGCATGCGGAGGAATCGCAATAAGCGTCTGCATGTGTCACAAAGTCGCCGACGCCGCCACACTCTGCAACTTCATCAATGACTGGGCCACCTTCAGCCGCCAAAACCAAAACAAACAAGAAGAACAAGAAGGGTTGCTATCATCATTACCCTTCCCAGTTCCCGGGGCTTCGTTTTTACCGCAAGAAAACCTGCCTGTTTTCCCGGAAACAGCGTTCGTGACAAACGACACCGTTTGCAGACGGTTCGTCTTCGAGGCTGCTAAGATTGACGCGCTGAAAGCCATGGTGTCCGCCCGCAACGTGCAGAACCCCACGCGCGTGGAAGTTGTGAGCGCGTTGATCTACAGCCGCGTGGTTTCGTCGCTAGGGTTGACTTTCAAAACGACGGCGTTCCGCACCGCGGTGAACCTCCGCAACAGAACGGTTCCTCCACTTCCTGGAAAGAGCTTGGGGAACCTTGTTTGGTTCCTCTTTGTGTCGAACCAGGGGGAAGAGACGGAGCTGCATGAGTTGGTGCTGAAAATGAAAGAGGGGTTGAACGAGTTCGGTGAAACGTGCGGGAAGAAGTTTGGAGGGAAGAACAAGGACTTGCGGTTCATCAGGGAGCGTCTAGAGATGGCTACTAGGGTTCCGGAGGGTGGAGGTGGCGGTGAGAGTTTGGTGTGTTGCGCGAGTTGGTGCAGGTTTCCGATGTACGAAGCGGATTTTGGGTGGGGGAAACCGGTGTGGTTCAGCACTAGCGAGTGTCCTGTGAAGAATAGCGTTGTTTTGATGGATACGAGAGATGGTGGAGGGATCGAAGCGCTTGTGAACATGGAGGAGCATGACATGGCCAAGTTCGAGCGTGACTTCCAACTTCTTCAATATGCTTCTCTTAATCCATTGGTTGAACATGGTGGCTAAGGATCACTGAAAGAAATTCATATTCTGCATTGTCCAGACTTAAATCAAATATATGCATATTTGAAAAAGAAAATTCAAAACTATTGTATTACCTGCCTCTCATTTGGGACACCAAAATTGGATCTTTGGACATAAGAATTATACGTTAGTTTTGTTTTGTTTGGTGCCTCACTCTTTATAATCACCGACCCTTATTTATACAAAGAGTAATGTTATGTTAATACCACGTAAATATATTTATTTGATACCTGATATGTGAAAATAAATATTATTTTATTATGTGATGTCAATGTGAAGAGTGACGTTGATGAGTTTCCTAAATTAGAACTTAAACCAAAATCTCTTCACTTTTTTGTTCTTTAACTTTGGTCCAAAACAAGTTTCGTCTTCACATTTGCTCTTTCTTTCATGTCATTGCCAGCATATGATGAGTTTCCTAAATTAGAACTTATACCAAAAGCTCTTCACTGTTTTGTTCTTCAACTTTGGTGCAAAACAAGTTTCGTCTTCACATTTGCTCTTTCTTTCATGTCATCGCAACTCTTCTCATTCTCCTTCTCCGTCTCGTCGTCGTCACCGTTGTGCTTGAGGTGTTTAGTGAACATTTAACTTTAGTGAGGGTTTACGTGTGAGTTTCAGTGTCTTTCTTTGAGTGTTTCCACTTTTTTACATTTTCGACTAAAGGTTGATCTTTTATAGGTTTGAGATGAAAAAAAGTTTATATGATGAATTGGTGTTCATAGAAACATGTGACAGCAGTTGCCAAAATGTCAAGGCATGGGTCTCCGTATGAAAGGAGGGGTAACTCTTCAAATTTTTTTTATGACACTCCAAGTATCAATAAAGACAATTTTATAAAATGAACTTAGTTATGTCAGTTAAACCTCAATCAACCTTCTTTTGTGTAGAATGTAACAAGAAAAAAGTTCATTTGATGAATTGATGATCATTCAGACATGTGACAGTAGTTGTCGAAACTTCAAGACATGTGTCCCTATATGAAATGAGGGGTAACTCAGTTTTTTTTATCACACTCCGAGTATTAATAAAAACATTTCATTAAAATGAACTTACTTGTGGGAGTTAAACCTCAGCCTTCTATTGGGTGCAATGTAACAAGAAAAGAAGTTTATTTGATGAATTGATGTTTATCCAAACATGTGACAACAGTTGCCAAAACTTTAAGACAGGTGTCCCCTATGAAAGGAGGGATAACTTCAATTTTTTTTATCATACTCTAAGTATTAATAAAGACAGTTTCATAAAATGAACTTACTTGTGGGAGTTAAACCTTAGTCAGCCTTATTTTGGGAACAATGTAACAAGAAGAGAAGTTCATTTGATGAATTGATGCTCATCCAAACATGTGACAGCAATTGCCAATACTTCAAGACAGGTGTCTCTGCATGAAAGGAGGGGTAACCCCTTAGTTTTTCTAATGACACTCTAAGTATTAATAAGGACAATTCCATAAAATGAACTTAGTTATGTTAGTTAACCTTCTTTTGCATAGAATGCAACAAGAATATAAGTTCATAAATATAAGTTCATTTGATGATTGGTGCTCATCCACACATGTGACAGTAGTTGCCAAAACTTCAAGGCATATGTCCCGTATAAAAGGAGGGGTGACCCTTCAATTGTTCTGATGACACTGCAAGTATTAACAAAGACAATTCCATAAAATGTTATTTCTATGTCACAGAGAATATTCATTTTAATCACTTTTACAACAAGATCTCGCAAAGACTTGTGTATATCAAAGATCTCTTAAAGAATGCACTAATAGTGCTCCATGCCAACAACCCTTCTAAAAAGTCCTTAAAAGTCTAAAAGTCAACTCTATATAGACCATAAAATCTATATAGACCATCAACCTTGTATGGTCCTGTCTTTATAATCCACTTTGGTTAAAGCTATATGACCTGAGTCTGACAAGTTATGCCAAGTATCATGTTGTTGCTTGAAGAATAGATATGCAATTATGTCACATTAAGAGCATTTAATGCATCTCTATACATGAACATGGACATACATAACATGAAGAATAAGATCTTCTCTTACATACACATGACTATAAAAGGGACTTACATCTACTACTTTTTTCAAACCCTATTTAAATAGAATATATCTTGAAGAAAATTGGTTAATATTATTGTGAACACAAGTCAAATACACAAAAGGAGAGAGTTGAATTGTGTGTCAAAACTTTTTGAAATCTTTGCAAAGTTGCATCTAATAGAGAGATGTCATGTGCAAGTTTTTAATGTGACAAATGATATGTCAAAAATGTTTCTAAAAACTTATCATTTTAAAAACTCATCTTCTTTTGTTATGGTAGATTTTATAATATGCAATTTAAATAAGCTAAAGGAAAGGAAGGATTTACATAGTAGATCTTTATACTGATTCATCTATAAACACATACTATATCCAATTCTTGATCAACTTGATCAAGTTCCATTGGGTGGACTAATGTTGTGAAGTTACACTAGAGATTATTTGGAGCTTAATCACTCCTAGCTAGAAAACCTGAGTATTGTTTGAATACTCAACCACTTCTGACTAAAAACCTAGAGTACTGTTTGAAATGTAACCACTTATAGCTAGACAACTTGAGTATTGTTGGAAATACAACCACTCATGGCGAAGACTTGAGTGTTTTTTTGAAATGCAGTCACTTTAAGCTAAAAGGTTTATAAAAAGTGGGGTGATATAAAATATCACAAGATTTTGCTCACTAAACAGAGAAAATTGTCTTTCGGCAAATACAAGTACTCTTCTAGTTTGTTAAACAAACACAAATAGTGTTCTTGTGAAGCTTAAAGTGAAGAAAGCTTTTAGAGAAATAGTTGTTGGAAATCGTTTTCTTCATATTGAGAAGCTTCACTTCACATCTCTTAAATAATCATTGGAAATCATTAAATGCATTCCACGCATCATTAAATGTTCTTTAAGCAATATCCTGATAGTTGGTATAGATTGTGCACCCCAGGTAGTCTTTCAAAAGTTGACACAACGTGTGTCAGGATGTGTGTTGGCATGGAACAACTTTAGAACATCCTTCAAAAGATCTTTGATGTTGACATAATCTTTAAAAGATCTTTTTGGTAAACTTGAAGATGAGAACATTCTTCACACTACAGAATAAGCTCATAAAGAATTTCGTTAAGTACAATGTTTGTTTAAAAATTGTGTGAGTATTGTTTGAGTAAGGCTTTACTTGATATGGCAAGAGAACGTAATGTGTTGTATTGTCTGTCAAATGAAGTACTTGCATCTCACATGATTTATTTGAAAACTATCATCTTACAAATGAAGTATATACTTCGTTGTTTAACAACACTTAATCAAAATCATAAAAGGTTTGGTGGACTTTACTATAACAATTACTAACAACTCTTGTGATCTTTAAGTGGCAAGAAATCCTTGTGCTCTTACTTGTGAACTTGGATAGGACATTATTTGTGTTCTTTAGCTATCTAGAAGAGTAAACTTCATTTGTATTCATCTTAATACATCATTCTCTTTTTTTTTTTTTTTTTTTTTTTAAAAAAAATTTTTTCTTTTTTTTTATTTTTTTTTTTTTTTTTTTTTTTTTTGTGAACAAACATGTTGTCCTTTATATCATTTTCTTTGTATTATTTTAGTCAAGATTGTTTGCTTTCTCAAGAATACTCGAATTGTTTAATCACGAGTGATTGATGTCCAAATAATATTTGATTATTTAGTTAAGAGTGACTAATATCTGAACAATAATTGATTGTATTTTATAACCTTTTTTATTGAAACTTGATCAAGTTGATTAAAAATTAGATATAATAATTTCTTTTAATAGAAGAACCATAAAAATATAATTTTTTTCTACTTTAATCTCTTTAAATTATATATTATTGAATCACAACTAAACAACGAAGAAGAATATTTTTAAACAAGATTTACATAAACTTTTAATAATGTATATGTTAAGTTAAAAGTATGACTAACTTCTTAATAAAAAATTGATCTTACTAAAAGATTTTGATAGTAGATATGTGAATTTAAAACATGGTTTGACTATTTTCATCACACAATAATATTATAACAATTTTAAAAAAAAATTCAATATAATTCAACCGTCTATTGTTATGTACTCTCCTGTTATTTACTGGACAAAATATTTCATTATATTATTTTTAAAAGAAAATTAGTAATATATATATATATATATATATATATATATATATATATATATATATATATATATATATATATATATATATTGTGAGTTGCGGCACATTATCTTAAGCGGTATTTGGGTATTTGATGTTAGTTGTGAGATCATAACATTTTCAATTAGTCATTAAATGTAATAATTTATTATCGATTTCATTTTCGAAATTATTTTCATTTTTAATGAATTTGATGCTACTTGTAACATCATAACATTTTCAATTAGTCATTAAACTTAATAATTTATTATCAATACTCTTAAAACTATTTTTCATTTGTAATTAAGACTGTATGGTATATAAATTATTAGTAAATATATTAACAATCTTCTCTCATGTCCATATCTTATTTTTCATATTTTACCTTCTTTCACCCATATTTTATTATCCATATTTACTTTCATGTCGTCCATCTTAGTACCAAATTCACCATTTAAATTCTAAATTTTACAAAATCAAACGTAAGCTTTAAGATATATTTTTAAATATCATAATAGCTTAAAAATAGGTTATAAAAATTTATAATGTTGGTAACTTAGTTTAAATAAAAGATTTTGTTTGAAACCTCATACAATTATTCTTGGTGTCTTGGATTTAGTTAGTAATTACTATGTAATTAATTATAAATTAGTTTAACAGTTTAATGATTAGATATATATCATGCAAATCTTTTAGTTACATATACAATATACAACTTTAAGAAATACTAGAAGATTTTTGAATTTTTAACTTTTAGTTAAAAGTTATAGTTATTTATTAAAGACAACAAACGTTATTATTTTAAAGGAATCAAAATAACCAGCATGTAAAAGGTAGCTCAAATTCAACATAGTATTACTCAGTAGATATTGGGATTATACTATTTATTATTACTGGGATTGTAACTATTTACCTTTTGTAATGGAATATTATACTTTGATACTATCTGATATTCATTTTATTTAATAAAATATTGTATAATAATAAAATAATAATTTATTTCAGTATTAAATGGTTACATTTTATTATATTATGTACAGTGTGAAAGTATCAGCACCTCACGCCTTCATGAGACTGTTACGAAGTTGGCGGCATGAAAAGCTTTCTCGTTTCTGCTTATTAGACATCATCAAAATATGCATTGAAATATGAACTTTTCACTACATTGAAGAGATTAAGACTGTGTTAAGAAGTTGGAAGCACTTTTGTCTTTCAAAATGGACCTCAATAATAGTAAATTCATGTACGTTCTATACATTTTAAAGTTAGCACAAGAAAAACTCAGGTATTAACAAGCTTCATGCAACATCATTGTAAAGGAAATAAACACTAGAACTTACTAGGTTTACCATCTGATTGTGTATAAATGATCTTTAGTTGCACTACTTTGCATTTGCACGGATAAAATTAACTTCTACTCTTTGCTGTGAACCATTATGATCTTATGAAAAACATCTTAGATGATGAAGTTTATAGTGATTTCTATATTATAATTTGACAAAATTTCTGCTCAATGTGAAAAGCGTGATCCAAAACCAGTACAACAGACGCAATAAATCTGATTAGGATAAAATCTCTTACAATCAAGTGAATTTCTAACTCAACCTTAAACAATTAGTTCATAAGTCACGATTTACTCCCAGTTATATATTTTAATGTAACCATACTCTAATTTATATGAAATCTCTATCAGAACACAAGAAAATGCATCTCCGAATATTCATTTATTATTGAAAAGGAAGCAAGCTTATTGATAAGCTTAATGTTTGTCATCACACATCACCCACTTTTATCTGTGCTCCAATATCAAAATCCTTTCTGATTGGAAAAAGAATACCCGAGCCCCCTAAAGTCGATATTCTTGGAAAGGGAAAAAAAAGTCAAGTAGCAACAGTAAATCTTCCTTTCATGCATTTAGTTGGATTTTTGTTGAAGATGCAGAAAAGGGCAGGGCAAGACCAATCATGCTATGAATAGACTTTGATCTACCGATGAATAATCTGCAGAATCATAAAAGTAGCTAGGGGCTTCAGCAACAAGCCTTGGATCATACCATTCTGACATATCTATATTCTGCTGCCCAAAATTCATGTTGTACCATTCAGTTTGCAGCAAAAAGAAATTCAGGTCGTCCTCCAAAGGTGCAGAAGCTGCCTCACCACCCAATAATCGATTCCTTTGGTAAAAATCCAGATCAGAAATGCAATCTAGATCAAATCCGTGAGTTTTCAAGCTCAAGTTTGAGGTGAAAATGGGATCTGAAGATTGATCATTCACAATGAGGCTTTTGGACTGATTAGGAAAGGTGTCAACTTCGGATCCTATTGAACTCACAGGACTCACATAATCACTCTTGTAACCAGCATATAAAGGTTTGGTGTCTAAGTTGGGAGCAACCTCTTCTTCTGTTATAGAAGGGTTAGAATTAATCGAAGCAATCGATTGTGATTGATCAACCTGAATGTGATGCCGTGTACCATGTAATGGCAACTGGCTGAAGCTATCCTCTAATTGAACAATAGTCTTCTGTTCTTCTTTGAGTGGTCCTTTTGGAAACTCACCCCAAGAGTACTGTGTTGGTATGGTGCAATCAAATACTGCATGGCTTGCTTCTGATGACTCTACAGATGAAAAAGGTTGATTGAGGCTCATCTGTGAGCTTTTTGGTGGAGCTCTTCTTTTTTCGGTTGTAGGCTCTGACACTATTCCCTTGAGATCACCTTCGTGACTTGGAGCATCCATCTGAAGTAGTAAACTTCCATCTGAATGACTGAAGCTGTCAATGGCAACATCATTTTGTTGCTTGTTGTTTGCAGTGTTGAGAAAACTAAAACTTCCTGGATCTTTTGAAGGTGAATCCGAATGCTTTATTCCACTTGAGGAAGATTTCTGATCATTTTCCTTTTGCAACCTACTCAAGTAGAGCCTGTATTTCTGCAGGATAAAATTTTTTCTCATCAAAGAACCCTAAGAGTTTCAAACTTCAAACTTAAAGACCATTTAAACAGTTTTTTCCCTCCTATTTCTCTTGAGTCTTCACATTTAATTTTATGAGAGGGTCTGCACCTTTGTTGTATCATTTCTGAATCTAATAAATGCATCCTGGTTGGTCCAGAGTAGGAAAAGGAGCGAAAATAAAATCTTCCAAACTTTGTAGGGTCAAAAATGGTTGGTAAGGAGAGATTTTGGCCCCTATGATTTTCCTTCCCCACCCTCCAAACCTCTAAACCAAAGTTGGAAATTTTATCAAAATTCCTCCACTCTTCCTTTTATTTTCCTCCATCTAAACAGTTTCTTAGAGTGAACCTCTGCCATGATTCTAGCACGATATGGAGTATTAATATTCCCAGATGTTTATTGAAATTAATGTTATGACTGAAGTGTCCTGTTAGGCACTCTTTCAATGATATTAGTTAAGGACTGCTAATATAGTATTAGTATCTCTTATGCAATGCATATGAGCAAGTGATATACCTGCAAGTGACTAGCAACATTTTCTCTAGTCAACCAGGGAACACTCATCAAATCAAGAATTTTCTTGGGACCAACTTCTGCCAAATATAAAATATATGTTACGTTCTGGTACATAAAATATAAGGAGGTTCATGTCAAGTTAACAATATTGTTTACTTAAGTCATAATTCAAAATTACAGTTAGCAGGGAAGGTTGATGGAAACTCACTATCAAATCCAATTTGATTCACTGCTTTGACAAATTTCTGATGAAGATCCACAGACCAAACAACCCTAGCTTTCTTTGTGGGAGAATGATCTCCAAATTCTTTATCGTCGTGCTTGTTATCTGCATCTTTTCGTTTCTTTATTGAGGTAATTTCTTCTACAGCAAACAGGTTACGATCATCTGACTGATCTGATCCATTCATCATCAAGTGTAGGGCCTCAAAACCCTCATGGCTTTCAAAATCTCTTGCTTCATGCATCCTTTTTCTAAAGACGTGTTGCCATATGTTTCTCAGTTCTTTCATCCTTATAGGCTTGAGGAGATAATCACATGCACCATGTTGGACACCTTTCATCACCCTGCTGGTTTCTCCATCTACTGACATCACTGTACAACATTGCCAAATGTGGCTTGTCAGCATAGACTTCAACTCAATGTGATCAAAAGATTACTTCATATCACTTAACGAAAAAGTTGAATATATAATATTAAAAGAGAACTGACTAATGACAGGAAGATCCATCTCAAGTCCAACTTGCTCAAGAAGTTTGAAACCATCCATGTCAGGCATGTTCACATCGCTGATCACTATGTCATATGCATCCTTCCTTTCACGAAGCTTTTTCAGAGCCTCTGTTGCTAAACAACATGTAGTCACTGAAACATATAATAGAAATAAGTCAGAACAAAATAAGCAATTTCTGTCCTGACAAGAGCACTCACAAGGGACACAAGATGTGCTTGCTTCCCAAATTTGCTAATTTCATGAAAATTTGGGAATATGAACAGAGTAACAAGAAATTAAAGAAGGAAAAGTTACATGGAAGACCTTATGTTACATTTACAAATCGCTGAACTCGAGCTTTTGCATAGTCCAATCCAATCTAACTTCATAAACTGTTAGATGCTTGGTTGACATAATTTGTAAAAACAAACTGTGCATGTTATGTAAGCTTTTACTGATACCAATGACATTTAGACTAACACTAGTATGACTTCTAAATCATTCCTTCAATATGGAGTCACATCTCTGGTTGGATAGGGCTTCAAACCATTCATTCTATGTGGAGTCACGTCACTGGTTGGATTATATTTCAAGTTGCGTGGGGTTTTTACTTGTGTCATATAAAGTATGTAAATGTCAATGAGTTCCTCTTGCTTACCTGTAGCAATTCAAATTGCCTCATATTGGTAACCTGGGTTCATTAATATGTCATCTTTCAATACACATCATGGCATCAATTAAGAAGAAACCTTATTCTTGATTTCCATTCTCTAATTACGGAGGCTAAGAGTTAAAGCTCTACTCAACTTTGTGCAAACAAATTGAACCCAAAGTGCAAAGATGCATAACGAACAGAAGTAAGCAGAATTGGTGGTTGCTAAGATGAGTTAATAAATTGGCTCTGATATCAGGTTAGGTTTTATCACAAAATCAATTGGCATAACAGAGATCCATGTCTTGCTGAAGCCTCATGGCAACATACAAACCCCAGGTACTTTTGATTAACCTCCTTCAATCTTGGTAAGTTTTTTCATCCCAACTTCCCACCCTTTTTCTTTACTGAAAAAAATGAAAAAAAGTTTGGTACTTTGAGAAACCCTTGAGTTCAAAATTATAAAGAAAGCACTTAAACTCACCAAACGAAACACCGCTAAGAGGCATGCAACTATCAAAATATAGCTCAACATGAACACTTCCCATCACACGCTTCAGATGCAACAAGTCAAAAACCAGAATCCAGTTATCGAAGACATACAGCATAAAACAAACTCTAGGAATAATAAGAACTGAGTTTCTTCGTATGTTAAAATCAGCTTCTTAAAATGTTAAAAAACAAAATTTAGAGAAAGTATATCATCAAGCTTATACAAATTAACTTATGAACTAACAAATTTGAACTTTGAGAGAAGTTAATTATGTTTCTCTTCCAAAAGTTTTTTTATAAAGAAGTTTATCCAATCATATCCAGCTTAAAGATGCTAAAGTCCTTCTGTGCAACAAATCAACACCACAACAAAAGTAACAGAGTGTAGAAACAAAAGGGTAACATAATAATTAGCACTGATGATGAGTAAAACAAGCGAACCTTCATACAAGCACTTCTTGAGCATCTTTTCAAGGATCCTCAACCATGTTGGATCATCATCCACAACCAGAACTCGCAGACCAGCCGGAAAAGCTTCATGGCGTGGCGAAGAGAAGCAACCATTGTCCATGTTGTTGGAGAGAAGAGTCATATGGATCACTGCTTCTGAGTTCAAGAAAAAAATGGCTTTGCTTCTTTGGGTTTAAATTAAAATTTGAGGTGAAGGGAATAATATAAGTGTGTGTCTATACATATACATACATACACACACATACTATATATATATATATATATATAAATTTCATGCACTGTGACAAAAAAGCACTAACGAATATTAACGGTCCCAGTAGCGCACGTTAGCGCATGTCCCCTTTGGGTTATGATCTTCCAATTTTTGTGATGAAGAGAATACTGTATACTAGGAAGAGGGAAGTTGTTTTCAGTTTAAGAGGGTAATAAATGCATCGTGAGAATGAGATTAATTTTTCTGTAAATATGAGAAATTTAGCTTACAGAGATAATGGGATTATAAGAGAACATTGGGTTGGTTTTGCATTGTTATGTTCAGATTCAAAATAAACAAAAGGGGTGAGAAGATTTGTTCAAATATCAAAATGTCATATCCAAGGGAAGAAGACAGAATCATACTTTTTTTAAAAACGTAATAAAAAATTAATTTGTGCAAAATGGAGCCAAAGATGAAAAGTGTTTGTATCATTTTGTAAAATGAGTTTTTTTTTTTTTTTTCTATAAACACTTGTCAAAGATAAAATAATATATAAAAGTGAGAAATAACTTTTTCACGAAAAAAAGTTTATTCATAAGTTAAAATCTACTTTTTCAAAAGGTTAACAAGGAACTTAACTATATTCTTTTTATCATTGATAAATTACTGGATTTTTAGTTTTGATTTCTAATATTTTTATTAAATTTTTCATTCTTAATGATTTTTTATTTGCTTTGGCCTAAAACCCATATCTTTATTTCATAGTTTAAAGTGTTGTCTAAACAAATTTAGAGAAAAAATAAAATAAAAATAATATTAAGACAATTTTTAAAAAAATATGTTTAAACCTAAAGAATTTAGCTTTGCTGAAAATACTATTGTAACTTACATAAACTAATTTACTTTACAAAAAACAAAAGTTATATAATTTTGTGTATTATAATTTTGAAGAGGTAAGTTTATGCATTTGGTTTGTGTTTGTTGTTGATGAGGTTGAAGAGGGTTATCTAGGGTTTATATTGGTATATAGAGGAAGAACAAAGAAAGTATGAAGCAGTATTGTTTTTGAAAAAGGATGTTGGAGATAGGAATTTATTAGCAAAGGGGACAAGAAGTATGCATAAAGAGGACATCACCTCTATGTTGTCTGCTTAGTAGTATCTTTGTGAAAAGGAAAAATAAGAAGACAAACCGTTTGTGGAAAGGCACGTGGAATGCATTCCAGAGACAAGAGAATATGGTTAGACAACTCAAGACATTTTTATCAACACTTGCAAATGTATTTTGTGGTTATGTAGGAAAGCTTATCAAAATAATTTTGAAAAAAGAAATTATGACTTATTTTAGGTTTTTATTCCTCGTGATTTATGAAAAAAATTTACGTTGATGAAAAAAATTGTGTAGTTGTATTTAAATTTTCTGGTTTATATTGGTTAGCTAGTTCTCTCAAAACTAAGTGCATAAGGTGTAAAAAGGAACTATTTAATGGGATTTTGAGATCTTAGAAAATACATGAGATGAGGAAAAATAATCTAATTCTTAGATGCAAAAAAGTAAAGAATACTTTTAGAATTTTGTTATTATATAAAGGGATGAAACTTATGAATCACACTATGAAATTGGTTGAGCACATATATATTAAAAGAATGATCAATTTGATTTTATGCTGAAAAATGTATAACAGAAATCATTTACCCTCTATGGGACTAATGGAAATGTAAGAAAGTAAAAGAAAAAAAAAATCTAAATATAATTTATACTATAGAAAAGGAATATGATTGTGTCTCCAAAAATAATTTTTCTTAAAAAATAAAAAAAATGTTTTAAGTAACTTATATAAAAAATTATGAAAAGTCTCTTATGATATAACTATTAATGTGAGAAATATAGTAGTTAAAGACTATGAATTTTTCTAAAAGAATTATATATAAGAGTTTGGCTCAGTCTTTATTAAATCTAGTCTTAGATGTGCTTAATTACCAATAATATATTCAAAATTTTCTGTAACTATATATTTTTTTATCACAATTGTGTGACTGCTTTTTTCAAATTTTATACTTTTGATTCAAGGGAAGAAAGTCTAAACTTGTGCTTTCGAGACCAAACAGTGGAACCAAAATGTTCTCACTTGAATAAGAGTAGGACATTCATTACAATTTAAGTAAGAAATAAAAAAATATTTGTTAAAAATTTAAATATTTGGAAATAACATTACAAAATTACAGAAATTTATGAAGATGTTATACACAATCATATTATTGTTTGACTACTTATATTCTGTAATTAATAACAATTGTTGATCTTCCATAGGTAACAAAAAATAAAAGTAAAATGCAATAGCACTGAAAATAAGAATGCTAATAATTACATGTGTGGTTTTAGAAAATGATAAAATATAAGATGAACAGATAGAGGATATTGATGTAACATCAACTGTGAAAAAAAATTGGTTAATATGGCTTAGACAAGTGTAAAGAAGGTCACTAGAAACATCTATGGAAGAGAATAAACCACATGTTTTTTATGACTATAAAATACGAGAGAAAGAAAAATTAAAAGAAATGTCATAACATAATATTATTGAGAATTTAATCTTTAATTGAAATAAAGGGCATCCTATGTACTTATCCTAACACAATGAAATAAGGTTTTTGGTTTTACTATAGTTTTGAAAATGCTGCAAGTTCAATCCTATTGAATTCCAATAATAGCAGAGATTACCTAACTTTACAAGATGAATTGTTGGATTACTAATGAATTTGTGATTAATTAGTTTTGCTCTAAATGCATTTAGTATGTGATAACTGTGTAGTTTCTTTATAAGTTCTAAACAAATTAACAGATTTTATGTTCAAAATTCACTTTTTCTTTTTCAATTTTTTATAAATCCTGTTCAAGTTATCAAATAGATACTAAAAAGCTAAACATTTTTTCAGAAATCCAGTTCAAGTTATCAAATAGATACAAAAAACTAAATTTTCTTTCAGATATTTATTTAACTTTTAATTTTAGTGATGGTATGTTTACAACCTCTACTTTAAGAATTATGTGTATAAAAAAAATTATGAAGACGTGTGAATAAAAGACTGAAATTAATAAAAATTGTATAAATAATCTGAAATGATAATTTATTATATTAGGATTTGTATATAAGTGTAAATAATCACATTTTATCTTAATGTACTTACTTATTTATTGGCATTTGTATTTGGAATTATTGTGATTATTGTACATTTTTATTATGTATCTGTTTTTATTTAGTAATGTCTCATGAGACATGATCTTGGTTATATTGAGTAGGTATTCATTGTATTTGTGGATTTGAACTGATATGTAGAAAAAAGTTTAAGGAAATACTGTTGTATATATTTAATCTTCTAAGAAATAAAGGAAGTGTGTATTTTGTCATGGTATCAGAGCCAGACCTATATACACCCAATATATTGAATCACGGCTGAAGAACCCAATGATGACAACCCGTCAAAGGAAAACTATCTCACCTTACGACATAACCACTTTTGACAATCCTGGTCTCTTGATTACACAGGTACAATTGAAGGGTGAAAATTATGATAAATGGGCTTGTTCGGTAAGAACACTTTGAGGGCGAGAAAGAAATTTGGCTCAACTGATATTGAAGATTGGTAGACTATTAATTTCTTATTGGTGTCCTGGATTCGAAACACCATTGAATCATCTCTCCGCTCAATGATCTCACATGTCGAGATCGCACAGGACTTATGGAATAATATTCACGACTGGTTTTCATTGGTCAATGGACCAAGAATTCAGCAAATCAAATCAAATCTTGCTGAGTGCAGACAAAAAGGAATGAGCATTTTCAATCACTATGGAAAGCTTAAACAGTTGTGGGATGCATTAACGAATTATGATCAACCACCAACTTGTAAATGGGGAGGATGCACATGTGATCTTAGATCGATTCTTGACAAGAAACTAGAAGAGGAAAGGGTATATACCTTTCTTTAGGGGTTAGATGACACAATATATGACACTGTACGTTCTAATATTTTGGCACACTATCAGGTGCCGAATCTGAACCAAGTTTACTCGATTCTAATTCAAGAAGAACGAGTACAGACCATGGCACGTAGGAAAAAGACAGAAGAGATGTAATGGCTTTTGTTGTTCGTGGTAGAGTGGATGGGAAAGACAAAACAATGATTTGCTCCCATTGCAAATGTAGTGGGCATGACACAAATTCTTGTTTTGCACTCATTAGATACCCCAAGTGGTGGGGTGATAGACAACACACTGACGGAAAGAATGGAGGTCGTGGTAGGGGATCGCAATACTCGCTGCAACAAACAAAGAAAGGGGAAGACTGAGACCGTAGTGCTGTGTGGGTCAATGCAGTCTAGGCCATACCTGGAAGCTCAACCATAGGAAGTACATCGGATGAGAATGACGTGAAATCTCTTAGTCTGAGCTATGATCAACTCCAGGCGCTGATGAAATTACTAAAGGATCAAAAATCATCCAACTGAGAAGATGACCGATGGGAACAATATTGTGGCTATCAAGACATTGGGAAAATAACAGTACTATTTTTTACTTTGCAAGTTGGGCATTTGAGATCTTCACAGTCCAACTTGAGGGGGATATTGTGATTATTGTATATCTTTATTATATATATATATATATATATATATATATATATATATATATATATTTATTTATTTATTTATTT
>Ga0209700_104962_pt1 | contig 23194 bp, 10 predicted proteins | sample SiratroredBW_FD_187528 | JGI IMG/M metagenome (GOLD analysis project Ga0209700, IMG submission 187528) | Root nodule microbial communities of legume samples collected from California, USA - Siratro red BW (SPAdes) (version 2) | ecosystem: Host-associated > Plants > Roots > Nodule | place: USA... | reverse complement strand
TTTTTTTTTTTTTTTTTTTTTTTACCTTTTCATTTTTTCTCCTATAAATATTTATGATGAAGTTGATCAGGACAAGACTTGAACCATTGTTTTTTGTTGTTAATCAGTGATTTTCTTGTGATTAACAGACTGAAGACGAGAAAGTGCATGGATTGTATGTTATGAAGCTTGTTAGATCGTTTTGTAGAACCACCCATGAGAGTGACGGTGAGTCTCCCTCAACTTAGGATAATTATTATGCTTAATATTTTCTGCGAGAAGTTTTTTCATTGCCATGTGTGCCTACAGATAATTAATTTTAGCTCATTGGATCTTTTGACTAGTTAGTGAGTTCTGACTTTTCCTTGTACGCTGAGGTGAGGCACCTATATTGGGACTTAACATTCAAAGTTATGGTTTCTTATCAAATAACTAGATAAGGAGTATAGGGACACAAAAATTGGCTATAAGCAGCTTGAGAAAAGTGAAACTAGAAAACTTGGCTCTCTCTTTTTTTTTTTTTTTTTTTAATTCATTTTGGAATTTTCTTCTGCATCTTTCGGATGGCTGTTGTGATTGTTGGTAATTCTTCAGTAATTGTAATGCTGATACAGTGAAAGCTTTTCTTTCTTTACCAGATGATGCTTTTGAACATGTTGGTTCAATACTTGTTAACATCTCAAAGCAGCGGGAAGGGAGGAAGCTTCTGCTTGACCCAAAACGAGGTCTCTTAAAGCAGATAATTAGACAGTTTGATTCAAACAGTTCATTGAGAAAGAAAGGGGTATGCGCAATTAATGCACTCAAAATGATTTCTGTTTACCAGCCTTGTGTATTGGGTAATGTTTGAATAGTTTTACATCTAATTAAATTAGGAAGTACTTGATATTCAATTTAATGTTGTGATTTTTAAACTACTTTTGAAAAAGCGGTCAATGCCTCAATGGATGATTTGGTTGCTTCCCCATTGCTGATGGGCTGATGCTCAGTTAAGCATACATTACTGGCACATGGACTGATGCTACTTTTCAACTTGGTATTTGTTGATATTAGCTTAGAAATCAAATCTATAGAAGGTGTGTATCATCTACTTTGTAGATAGTCTGGCAGTAAGTGTCCGATGTACTTCTGCTGCACAGACTTGGAGCTTCTATTGTTTTATAGCCAACTTACTAGTTAGTTAGTATGGGAAGAGTGTGCCTTGAATCATGAAATTTTTTGGAGTGAATCATAGTATAGTGTGATTCATAGAGTTTGTTACAGCTGTTTTATATAGTATATATATTTATCTGTGTGTGTATGTAGGCAAATAGATAGGTAGGAAGATCGATAGAAAGATAGCTAGATAGATATGCATACATACATATATAGAAATCATTTGTTCATTGCATGTGAGCGATTGTAATCTCAGAAGTTTTCTATGTAACTCTTTAATGGAGAGAAACTTATTTCATGGTGAATTGTCCGTGAATGTGGATTAGAGTTTGTTAATACTCTAATTGAACCACATTAAATCTTGTGTGCTCTATTTTTCTTGAAGCCTCTGTTTTCTGTGTATGGTGTTCTAAGCATTCTTGTCTTTTCCGAATTCATTCCACCAAGATTGTGTTTAGTTTCACAACAGTATTAGTTAATAAATAAAACTATTTAGCCATAGAACAATATTGTTTAAATTAATCCTTGCTATTGGTTGGTTCTTGTTGATTTTCCACTTGATGGAATTGTTTGTGATTATGGTAACAGTATCATTGTTTGTTTTCTGTTACTATTTCTGAAGGCTTAGTCAACATGGGTGTCTCTATACTACTCAAATTTTATTGCATATAACTTTGTCCTTCTGAAACTTGTTGCAATATTTGATTGTTCGCAGGTCTCTGGAACTATTCGCAACTGTTGTTTTGAAGCTGAGAATCAGCTTCAAAATTTGCTTTTGGTATCAGAGTTTCTCTGGCCTGCACTACTTCTTCCTGTAGCTGGCAACAAGGTTACATGCTATACCTTTTCTTACCTCAAAGCATTCCTTCTCTATATTGACTAACAGATTTCCTCCCATCTTACTGAATTTGCTTTTAACTACCAACAAAGTGAAGATAGACTATTTTCAATCTAGTAATAGCTGTAGTTTGCCTGATGTCTATAATTGCATCATGAAGAACTTCTTTAATGTAAATGTCTCAATGAGTTGGTCCTTCTCATTATGAGAGCCAAATATAAGCTCAATTTCTCAGAATTCTTTTATTCATTTTATTGTTCTTGGGACTTACAGTAATAAGATCGTTTTAGTAGATATTTTTAAACTTCAGAATGTAATCTTCTTGAGTATTGAACTTTGTTTTGTATCGATTGCATTGATTAATTAATTTCTATGCAGATTTACAGTGAACAAGACAGATCGAAAATGCCACTTGAACTTGGGACTGCACTCTCAATTGAACGTGAACCAGTTAATGATCCAGAAATTCGTATTCAGGCCTTGGAAGCCATATACTTGATCATATTGCAGGTAAATTTGGATTTGTTGCTCCCTTAATTTTTTTTTTTCTCATTCTTTGTTACATATTAGATCAGACTAGGTTAAGAGAGAAATGTGTTTTGGAATCTAGCATGCACATTATCGACACTAAACGCATTGTGACTCAGCATCACTAGCAATGTTAGCAGAAATGGTACATCTTTCTGACTTTTGGTATGGTATATTCAGTGGTTTATGAATCATTTACACCCAGAATTCTGTCAAATCTACTTTATAATTGGTCTACTATAAAAACTTTCTTTTTCTCCCCTGGGATGAGTGTTGGAGACAACTTATCCCGAGTCAGCAAGATGGTGGCTTCCTTACATGGTTGCACCTGCAATTAGTTTATATGATGACTTAACTATGCCTAAGGGTTTTGCATAATTGGTAGGAATTATGCAAAAGATTTGATCTTAATCTTGGCGTGGCAAGCATTTATGTTACAAGTTTTGAGTCTTTTGGCCAATGTAATGTAATATTACAAGTAACAGTTTAAGATCTTAATGTTCTTTTTGGATCTATCAATCCGTTCTGAGGGGGCTCCTCTGAGTTATACTGTTTATGCCGCCATGTGCTCTTTTTGTTGATCAACAACCAACCACATTTTTTATATAGTAAAAGCACTAGTCTGACAGGCTTGACGGGGTTCAGTCTGTCTGGAGTAGGGAGGATTTTCTTCTCAATGCCTTGATACTTCTTGTTTTGTTCTCTAGTTTGATGGTTGAACGTGCTAAAGGTCTGGTGCATTTTGTTTTGTTTCCCATCCTAGTCTTTCCAGCACTACAGGCTTACTTCTTTTGTTAGGTCTGTGACTTCTCCGTTATGATCTTCTGAGTAGTTCATATAAGAGCTATAGCTGCAACATTCCTATTCGATATTTTGATGTTCCATATTCAAATAGCAGAGATTCACGAAGATGTATTGCGCCATTTACCAATGAGCATCAATGATTGCTACAACTTATTTATAATGTTTCTGAAAATCATGTCAATGTTATACTGCAATGATTACTACTGAACTTTATTAATCCTTTTCTCGTGAGGGCTATTTACCATGTCAAGTAATACATGGCTCCAACGTGTCACATGGTTCAGTTTTCATGTATTTTTATGCTCAGATGGGAGATGTATTTCTTCTCGGTGCATCAAATTTTTGCCGTGAACTTCCATTGTTTTGTAGGATGCAGGTCGGAGAGCCTTTTGGTCTGTAAATGGACCTAGAATAGTACAAATCGGTTATGAAGATGAGGAAGATCCAAAGGTGATGGAAGCATACGAGCAACTGGGATCCTTGGTAAACATATGTTCTATCAGTGTTTTCTCTTGAACTTTCTCCTCATCTTTCCCTTTTAAACATATAGCTAATTATCTGCATATTACATGACTATTTGTTTTGATCAGTTGGTTCACAGCAGCAGTGCGGAGGAACCATCCAGTGAGACCACAAAGTAGTTATTTTGTATTTCCATCAATTGATCCAACAGTATCTCTCCATAAGAAAAATGCAATAGTTAAGAAGGTCATTCCAAGTAAATTTTCCGTTGAGGTTAGAGTTACCATTTTTAGAAATATGTAAATCATGCGGCTCGGAATAGTTGGTCAGATTTATTTATATCTCTTGATGCACAAGTTCAGTTTGCATATTCAGTTTGTGTTTGGAATCAGTCTAAATCCCGTTTCTTGTGTAGCCTGTTTTCCTTGGGTTATTATTAAGGTGGTTTTCGGTGTTTAAATGTTTGTCTTTCATTTTTGAATTAGGTTTTTTGCAAAATATTTGGTGAAGAATTAAAAGCAAATAATCTACGTTATATTTATGGATATTTATAGGGTCTAATAAAAAAAATAGATGTTTTAGAAGGTTAAAAAAAAAAAAACTTCAAAAAATTACAGAAGTTAAAAGTTGCACAAGAGTTTAGGAGAAAAAAAAACGAAATATGATTATTAAAGAACAATAATATATCTAAATCATCCTATTTCAATGTGAATTGAGATTTTTTAGAGTTCTTAAATTTTGGTGAAATTTAAAATTGTAGGAATTTAATTAATTTATTTGTTTGGTAAAATTCTTACATTTTAAATTTAATTTAATAGAAAATACAGTCAACAAAGTTTTGTCTAATTTATTTTAAATTCAGTTTACCCTGAAAAATTTTATCCAATTACTCGCAATCTTAATCATTATCAAAAAGATTCACCCCTTACATAGCGGTGCAAGGACAAAATTTTGGATTTATTCTTGTCTACTCATATCTTCGACCTATTGATCTCAATAAAAGAAAAGTTGTTTTGGAATGCATCCCACTTGAAAACCATAATTAACACATCTCCCTATGACTAGAGGCTAAAGTCAAGCCTTTGACACAGATAACTTCATCAGCAATTCACTGAAGATGACTCCAATCCTCTTCGTCTCAAGGAGCTGGATCATCCAACTTTAATGATCTTGATGATGAGATGACAACATCTATATCATTGCTGTCTACATATCATGTGATGAAGTGCATCTCCTCAAATTGTGTACTATAGCTATTATTAGATAATTGCTCTGAATAGTTAGACTTTTTTAAGTATAGTTAGTTAAAATTATAATTATTTGAACTTATCTGAGGTCTATCAACTTAATAATTATAACCTACATTTACGATAAAAACAATATTAATTATTAAGTTAAATGAGTTTAAGGAAGGAAAAAACTGATAAGGTTTGACATGTATAGATAAGACTTATTTGAGTTTAGCATATCTTCATGAATTGAAAACATTGTTAACAAGCTTGTTCATCTTTGAACAGTAAAAAAGAAAAGAACTTGTTGGAACTTCACATTTTAAAAGAAAGTTCAGAATGCAATATTAGATAAATAGTTTCGGAAGAATATAACCATTTACGTGAAAGATGTTCCCCTCATAGTAGTCCTTCAATTGATTTAGATATAAAATCCGTAATAAGTGTAATATATGAAGAAGACATGGATTGTTAAAAAAGAAGATTAAATTTAATATTAATAATATTGAAAATGGTAAAGTTTATAAACCTTCTCTCTTAAAATTTAATTATTTATTTGTTTAATTATTTTCTATTAAAGTATTGTCGGTATTTTTGTAGTTTTGAAAAATTATTGATAGGAGATGGGATAATTAACTTCATAGACGTTCCATACAATTGCTTATTACCTTAGCTCGTACTAGCAATGTGAACCTAATTTTAGAAATGTTGATTTTGAGGTGAGAGAGAAATTATATATGTGGATGAGAAGATTAGGAGAGGATGTTGCATAAAGGAAAAAAATAATTTACACTTTATTGACTTTATTATGTTAAAGGATTTTATTCTATGAAAAATGTAAAGAATTGTAGAAATGTTATGTTTCCTAAAGGAGATGTTCTTGAATGAAATCCTGAAGTTGAATAGATATGTTATTTGAGTTTTAAATTTGACTATGATTAAAGTTTATTTGAAATGATAATTTAAATTTATCAAGTTATTTGTCTTTATTTTATCTATATAATGTTCCAAAATTTATATTTATTTAAGTTTTTATGAAAAAATAAATTATTTGTATTAAACAAAAGTGAATGACTTAGTTTATGTCGTATATAACTTAAAAGAACAAACAAATTTACTCTCTCGTTATATTGACTGCGATGATCAATAAACAATTGAAAAGGGAGATGATGCCAAGGTTTAGGAAGTTTAAAATAAAAATTATAATGGAAATGTTGACTTAATTGGTTTAAATTCAATTGATCCAAATTCTAAATACATTTGATTTTTCTAATATAGCTTGTGATGATAATATTGATGATGCACATTCAGTTTTCATAATTTTTTTCACCGTGTTTTTAATTAAATCGGTTATTAAATAATTTCTGTAAAATGATAATGTAAAAAAATACCTTTTCATCAGTTCTAATGAAAGCTAATTTAAAACATGTAAACTCTATAATTTTGTGTTAACCAAGTTAACTTTAAAAATTATAGTTTTACAACTGCATATTTAAGTAAATTAACTGTTAAACTTTTGCTAACTTTCATAAAATGTTAAAAAAAAAAATCCTTTTGTAGTGGTAGCTGCTCCTATATAAGTGGTTATTGCAAGAAATCTCAGAGATTGAATAAGAAATTTTTTGCTAGATCTACACTACCAATTTTATACATCTTATGCCTGTAAGCTGAATATATAAAATGTAACAAAGTTTGTCTAAATGGAAAAGATACCCCCGAAGAACTAACCAAGATGATAAATTACCATTGCATTCAGTGTGTTAGAAATTACAGTATATTCAAAAGTTGGGGTTTGTATATAATAGCAGTTCTTCTCAAACCACCATGTCAGCTTCTTTGGCAGTTGAAGGGATCCCCACATCCAGGCGCATGGTGGATTTATATTCTTCTGGTAATGCAGCACCAGCCTGAATGCACATTTCCACTACAGCAGGTGCCTGCCCATAAAAGTTCCTAAGCTCTCGATCTAGTGGCACGTTTACATCAGGAACATGCCACACAAACCTAGGTGGGATCAAATCATCTAGAACTGCAGATTGCCAACCATGTTGCCCATTACGTTGTTGGTGTTTATGGGCTCCACAGTTTTGAGCTTTGTGACCCCGGGCACCCACATGAACTTCTGGGCAATATCCACATACTCTTACGTTGTACATCCTCATTAGTTTCTTCGCACCTTTTCTCATCCGTTCCCATGCTTCAAGTGTTTCCTCGGCAAGAGGGGCTAGTTCATTGTCCAATGGAGCAACTGTTTCTGCATCAGGTATTTCAGCTAGTAATGATTTCAAAGGGCCCTCAGGGACTTCATCTGGTAGATCACTTTCATCAGCATCGATGAACTCCTTCCTCCCTATACGGATTATTGGCTTTCTTCTCCTTTTTGTGGGAAAGTCTGGAATTTCAACACCAGCTTGAATGCAGAGCTCAACCACTGCTGGAATTCGAGGGATTTGGAATCTCTCTTCATGAGTGATCCGCTTTCCAAGGCGATCAAAGAGGTGATAGGCTTCAATTGGTGTTAATATGTCTTCAATGTATGCATTTGTCCATTCGTGGAGCCCCTTGCGGATGTTGGTCTGTGCACCTTTACATGACTTGAATGGATGTCCAACAGGTCCTACATGGATTTCACTGCACCACCTGCATAGTATTCCAGTATTAGGATACTTCTGAAATATTTTATCACTCCTTTCTTTCTTTATTTCTTTATTTTTAAAATATACAGGGGAGGGAGGGGGAGGTGGCAAATGAGTATGAGATGGATATAAATTTTTTGTCACGTGCATTAAGATATGCTAGTAAATAAAAATCACTCAGCTTAGGTTACAATGTTCAATAAGACTAGCCTGGTAACCACAAATGATATGTTGGGAAGGTAGCCACCATTGCTGCTAAAATGTTTTTTTATGTGCCCAGTTCAAAACGCACATCAATGGATTCTTTGGGTTTAAAATATAAAAGAAAGAATAATACTAAATCCTTTGACAAGACCTTCCAACAAATCCTTCTACTTGCAAAATTAAAAAAGGATTGAGTGCATTTTATAATTTCAAGATATTCAATGCATTCACATTTTCATTTAATACTTGCCTTATAAAGTATTAGAATGATATATCGTTACTCTAAAACAAAATTCAAACTTAATCTTTGCGAATATTAAGACAGCTTTTCAAATGACCTATATAATGACTATGCTTCAACCTCAATGAACCCCCTCAATCTTGAAGTTCCTGCAAGCATGCTTACCATGAAAATGTCCATGCAGTGGATAAGATTAATAAGGACTAAAACTAGTAGTCTTCCTATGAACCATACCACCCATTTGCATAAGGGGTATAAGATTCACAAAGGTCTAAGTATGCAAACTTTGCTTTCCTGAAGAAGCAGAATAAGAAACTATCAATCACCCACCATGATGAAAAATTATAGGAGGTATTGGTAATATCTGATTCAGGTTCTAGATACACCATATTTAAAAGCAGGAATATGAAGCAACATATTAGGTCTACAATGATATAAGCACCATTTTAAACAAAGTGTCAATGCTGGAATATCTTCTGTAGCCAGAAACAACATTGATATCTGTATTAGCGCATTCTCTCAATCAGAACAAAAACATGAAACATTCATTTGTTAACCAGCACTAAAATTAGCTCCACATTAACCAAAAGTATACTAGAGAATATGAAGACATATAATTACCCACAAGCATGCACAGGAACTACTTTGAGCAGCTTCTTCAGATTGTTGATCAAAGTGATCCTAGCATTATACACATTATAGGCAGTCGGTATAAGGTTCTTCACTAGCAACCCATTCTTGGGTGCCGCCATAGGTTTTCTAGGCTCATCTTTCATCTTCTTCATCCTCTCCCTAGCTGCTCGTCGTAGTTCTACAATGGGAACTGGAAAAGGTTTCTTCTCTCTTCTCGAATACTGCCTTGGAAAATCAGCATTTTGCGGCACTTCATTCCTGACAGTAACCACATATTGACAAAACCTCTCTGGTGGAATTCTAGTCATCACAGGAACTCTAATCTTACTGCTACTACACTGTTAAAGAAAGTCAGAATGAAATAACAATCATGACAAAATACTAATGGTAAAGTAAGAGTGAGTGCGTATGGGAAGAACTATATCACGAAATTCAGAAACCTCAGGCCAGAATTTGGCCCATAAAATAAAAAATTTCCCAAAGGCAGTTGATGGTTCTCTTGTTATAGAAGACAATACCAATTCAACAGACAATAAGGGAAATCAATAAAGCTTGAGATAACATATACCTGGAGAGAATGGAGTGAACTAAGGGAAGATAAAGGGTTAGGCTTGAGCAAATGAGAATCTCTTGGAGCTGCAGTAGTTAATCCCTTGGCATTAGAAACTGACAAAGTCATATTCATAGTGATTCCTGAAACCCCTCAAGGGAAAGGGATTATGGATTAACAAGCTTCACTTCAGCAATTTCACAAACACTCAGTGAACACTACAAAGCCAAACGATTGTCTCTCCCTTCAACCCAATTTCAAGCACCTAAACTCAATAGTTTCTTATCCTCAACAATAGACTGAAATATTGGAATACGTGGCACCAACTTTCGACTTTCTTTTGAATACCAAAACAAAATTGAACCCTGATAACATTTTTATTTACACAAATAAAATAACAGATTTTTTACCATTCATGTTGAGAAATAGGGGAATCAATTTCTTAACAGCATATTTTGTGTTTTTTTATTATGTTGAGAAATCAGGCACAATTAATATTTTTTCGTAATTGGTTTTAAAATAATTTTTTTTCATTTTTTTCAATTTTTTATTTTATTTTAAAACTGTTGCTTTTATTTTAATGCATGTGTTATCAAATTTCAATAACTTAAAATATTTTAAATAAATTTAAAACGTGCATGGAAAAAATCTTGATATTTGTGAATAACCTTTTAATTTTGAATTTTGTTTAAAAATTTAAATTGTTGTTTTTTTAAATTGAGGGCTATGTTAAAAAATTAAAAATTGCAAATGGTGTATATATAAAAAATATAATTATTGTAGTATAATTAAAAATAAATGACTTGAAAATTTAATCAATAAAATTAAAATCATGTTTGTAAGGATATCATTAATGTATGTAAGAGTAGAAGTAATTTATTTGAGATAAAGTATAAATATTTTATTATTTAAACCATAAAATTTATTAATAAAAAAATATAATTATTCAAATTTTATTTTTACAAAAAGTCCCTATAATATCATTTCTTGCTTTAAACCAAACTCACATATAAACTAAAAAGCCATTGTATAAAATATGAATAAACAACGAATTTTAGGTATTAGCTAAAAAATAAATTTTATTTACCTTTAGTTTAAAGCATATTAAAAACATTATCCATTTGTTTTAAACAATACATTATTTAAACATGGATAATTCTAACAACAGTTCTCGACAAATCAATAATGTACTTGCTCATTTTAGTTCATAATCGATTTCTTCCAACACTCCATTCCTGTCTTGATTCTAATTCGTTACCGTCTCATTGTCAGAAGCTCAATGTTGTAACAAGTAAGGTTTTAGCAATGGAGGTGAAGGAGTATGGAATATCAAAATTAGATATTTTACAACACTTATTTTTAGCGTTTTCGTGATGAAAATGGGATAGAAAACAATTTTAAGGTTGAAGGGGTTACAATTGAAAGGTGTTTTTCAATTGTGTTTCGGTGTTTTGTTGAATGTATGGTTGTATTCTATGTGACGGAAAAATCATGATGCACTTTATACATTACTTGTCTTGTAAGATTCTCAAAAGTTCTCCAATAAGAACTTGACAAGTGACAAGTCATGAGTAAAAAGAATTTTCTGAAAGTGTCATGTATCCAAGGTGACTTGTAGCTCAAGCTTCATACTCTCTTCAATGAGATGAGGACAATTGGCTAAAGAAGCTCAGAGAGGAGCTCTCTTTGTGGTGCCTAGTTAAAAGCTTCAAAGGCACATGTGGCGCCTTCTATCTTGCTAGGTGGCACCTTCTTGGATGTCTCTTTCAAAGTGGTTGTCCAAAATCTTACACTATTTGATCAAAAATACGAGGTCTATAATAAATTCTACATTACTTTATAGAATTTTTACAAGTAGATATTTTGTAATCTTGAAGCTCCAAAATCTCCAAAGTAATATTTTTCAATTTTGAACTTAGGCGTAAAAATTTGTTTGGAAGTCCAAACCCAATTAGGCCTAAACTCATAAGCTCTTAATCAAGACTCTAACTATGACCTTTTTATTATTGTTTATATTCTTGGAGACGGATTTCCATCAGGCCCTCCTTCTCGAAAAAGATTTGTCTTCAAATCTTGCATGATGTTTAGCGACTGCAGATTTTATTTGTTCACTTCATCGTTTTCTGCCAAGGTAAAATATCTATCTGTACAAGACAAAAAATGAAAGTTTAATGAGATTTATGGCAAAATGCAGAAAACATGTTAGGATATTCCTTTTTGGAATTGGTCTTCCTTTTCAGTTGTTGTTCAATCCTTGCACCATATCATTCAAATCATTATATGGTAACAACTCCACCCTATCTCGGATCTTATAGGGGAGATCACCTTGAAATTGAGCCATGGTAATTTGAGACTCCTCACCGTATCCTCGCCCTCATTATTAGCAATTCCATTTTTTACCTATACTCTTCTACAATCATATCCTTCTGTTGGAGTTGGTGGAGCTTGTCCATCAACTCCCTGTCATAGTAAGAGAGTATATGATGCTTTCTCAGGACTGATTGTACTTCATTCTAATATTAGATTTGGGGGTTAACGATGGAGTTTATTATCTTTCACTAGAGATGTTCACTAGTACATAGTAGCTCTCTGGAAACTGAGAGTAGCCAGGGATACTCGTCTATCCTCGTGTATCTTAACATTCGTATAATTGTTCTACCTTCATCTCCCAATCTAAATATTCGTCTACATTTTCTTTTTCATAGAAAGGGGAAAGGTCAACTTTAGGCTCTTTATGTGAATGAAGATGCCTAGACCTATGTTCTTTAGGTGGTGATTGATAGAGCCTAATTATGATGACTACTATCAAAAAATTCTTCTTTTGAAGAGAAGTCTTCATATTGTCTCTCTTTCCTTTCTGTGGGCCTTAACCATGTTTATCTTTATTTTTCTCTTGACACATAATACATTTAGTGTCGACAATTTTCATAATGATGACAAGTGCATCAGTAGCAATTTAGCAAGTAATAAATTATCGTTCTTTTCCAAGAGATTTGTGAAATATAAAATAATAATTACAATTATAATAAATTCAAATTGAATGACAATTCCATAATTTGATTTTATGTGCAGAAATTTAAAAACAATTAAAGAATATTTTATAGTTTTATCAACAGTTGAATGTAGAAAAAAGATTAATAATAATATGATGAACTTGCTAGGGTTAGATCTCACTGATCTTCACTCTCATGTATAAAAATATTTAATTTCTTTCTTCAATAATCAATGTCAACCCCAATTTCTTAGCAGATGAGTCTAAGATTATCTACTAACCATCAATTCCTTGATCAATTATATAAATGAATATTGCATTCTCACAAGGGTCTTAACAAAACAAATGAATCACACTCCAGTCCTAGACACCAGCTTTCATTTGGTAAATTAATTCAGATTTAGATTGCAAGTGATATTTTCCAATACACCAAGAATCAATAATCAGGTTATGAATCAACACAACAAACACTATATGTAGAATTGAAATACTTATATGTTGAAGGAAAAAACATAAATATTAAATAAAAAGTGATTACATGAGAGTTCAAAAGGATTTAACCTAACTTGAATAATAAGGGATTGAGTTCCTTATAGAGATGAGAATACTAAACCTTACAAAAGAACAATGGAATACGAAGAAGAATCCACAAGAAACCTTAAGAATGTCTTCCAAGAGTCATTTTCAATCTCTAATAGCCAAAGATGACTAACCCTGATACAAACAACTATTAAATAAAAATTCTAAATTTGAAGCTCGTGCTTAACTCAACTCAGCTGCATTGGGTGCCATTGGATTTTGTTGTAAATCCAAGCTTTGAAGCCCAACTTGCGCTAGGATCATGTGTAGGTTGTACTGGGCGCATTTCTCTAACCTTGCTCTTCAGTTTTCTTGTGTCGGGCTCAGGTTTGTTGAGCTGAGCTTGGTCTTTTTTCGCTAAAAATTTACTCATTTATCTCACTTCGTCAAGGCTTCAATCCTCCTTCTTCTAATTCAATGCTTCTTTGCTCAAATTCAATAAAAATACAATGAATTAGCTATCAAATCCTTTTTCTGACTCTCATAATAAAGTATTAACAAAAACCAAATAATTTGTGAAGCTCCTAACAAAAAAATGAAAGGATCCTTAGTAGACTCCCAAGAAAGAAAGGTGTTTCACTTGGACAACATAAGTACTAAGTCTTTACTAGCCAAAATGTTCCACAGTCCTCGTCTACATCATCTCTCAAAAGAAAAAAAAAAACTTTAAAAGAAAATAATACCCAAACCCTAATTCCTTAGGTGAATAAGCCGAAATTTCTCCATTAACCGTCAATTTTGTGATCACTTCTATATAAAAGACTTGTTTTTGTTACAAGGGTTTAAGACAACAAATGAATCATGTTATATTCCTAGACGCAAGCTTTCATTAGATATTTGTTCAGATCCTGATTACAAATGATATTTTCCAATATCCCAAGAATCAATTATCATGCCATGAATCAACACAACAAATATTAAGCGTTAAAATTAAAATATTGACATTGAAAGGAAAAGACATATATATAAACACAATATTAATTACATGAGAGCTTGGTAGGTTACATCTAACCCCAACAACAATCAGTTTAGTTTCTCATAAACATGAGAACCCTAAACATACAAGATGAACCGTGAAAGAAGATGATTACACTAAAAAATCCTAAAAATGTTGTACAAGATTGATTTTTTTTCCTTTGACTCTATGTGTCTAAACCCTAACACAAACACTCATTACATAGAATTTGAACGATGTTTGCACATGACTCAATTTAATGGTGTCGAGTGCGACTCTTGTTGCATAGGCCACGATCCAACTTGCGATGTTTGCACATTACTCAATTTAATGGTATCGGGTGCGACTCTTATTGCATAGGCCACGATCCAACTTGCGCAGGCTCAACTTTTGTGGTGTCAAGCGTGATTGCTCTAATTTGTCTCCTTTTCTTTTACATTTTTCATGGGCCTTCTATCCTTTCTCCTCTTTCATAAGCCTTTTATTCTTTCTCTTTTTCATGAGCCTTCTGTATATCCTTCTTCATAAACTAATCTTTTTTTTCTAAATTCAGTACTTTTTGTTAACTTTTTAAAAAATTAGTACAATTTATCATTTTTAGACACAATTAATTAATTAATCTGATAAATTAAAAAAATAAACAAAAATTGAGTATAAAAAAGTTAATTTTATAATGAAAACTAAAATATGATAAAAATAAATATTATAAAAAATCTTCTATTTTTCTTGCTTACTGTAGGTTTTTTTTTCCTTCTAGTTTTTAGAAAGTTTAAACCATGTCCAAACGATAATGGTACGAATAAGATAGATTTTACCTGTAAAAAGCGACTTTTTTTTTTTTTTAATCATGGAGCCCGTAACTAATTGAGATTGAATGACATGGATGTATGCATTTACCATTTGTATGATTCGATGTAGGGAGAAAAAAATGTCAAAATTGCGTGGGGGTTAGTGCAGGATGTTATTGTTAGGAATGAAAGTGATGTGTGTATAGAACATTTTGAGTAGATTCTATACTTACTGATGAGGATCATGCAGTTATCATATCTTTTTTTTTTCTCGATGTTCTTGTAAGTGTTTGTATTTTTTTTTTTTTGAAAACTAATAATAAATTAATTACAGTTGATCATGAATAAAGTTATTTTAATTTTGCATTATTTCATCATAAACATAAGTTATAAAATAAACTTTCATATAATTCTTAATCTAAGAAAAAAATCTATTTAAATTTACCAAAATTAATTATAAATTTAGATTCAATGGAGTAGATGAGCCTTCTGCCTTTGTCATATTCATCAATTTATAACTTTGAGAAGACATCATCGGGCTCTAAAAGGATAAAAAATAGTTAAAAGTAAACTACCAGTACTCAATTATTGAATCCAAATTTAATGATATTCTATTTAGGTGGTTAAAACTTGAATTTGAATGAAATCTTAATCCAAGTTAAATTATCTCACAAAAACCTTTTATGGATATCATTAACACAAAATCAATTAAATTTCAGAAACCTTTTGATTAAAAAGAATTTAATAAAAGCGCATTAATTTTCTATACCACTTAATAATCAATTCTTTTAAAATTTGACTCATGAATTGGACTGAATCATGATCAATTTATTTTGAATTAGAATGAATACCCTCAATTCATAAAATTAAATACATAGGAAAAGGAATAGAAAATTCCAATTGAGACCAAATGTTGCAACCTAATTCTCAAGAATATTGTGCGCCTTAGTCTTTGAATTATATAAAGAAACTATTATTTTTTGTGGATGAAATTAGAAGAAAATTTAGAATCGAGGGAATAGGAAAAAGAAGTTAGAAAAAAAGAGGTTTCCCTTCATATTTTCTCATTTAAATAAATATTTTAAAGGAAAGATAGCTAGTAAATTATGTAGAATTTGAAGTGTTTAAAATAAAATAAAAAAATAATCAATCGTTAAAACCATAATCCTTAGAACAATCTTATGATGCAAAATTTGGAATTTTAAAAATGTATTCTAATTTTAGGGGGAAAAATCATAAATGTTAATAAGCACTTTGTGTTTAGTTGATTTGTTGGTCTGAAAGTGAACTGAAACTCTAGATATTAACTTTTGAAGTCATAAGAATGAGTCTAATTAGATATTTTTAGATAGAGAAAAGGCTTAATCATTGTGTGCTTGTGAGAATCCACACTTTGCCTCGTTTCACTTTTGTTTAGGCTTCATTCTGATTTCAGCCTCTTTTTTTATCATGAAATTTTAGGCTTTCTATTTCTCTAAAAATGATAAATCACATTATAATGAGATTATATCTCAAGTTAAAACTTAAATATGTCAATCAATTCAAAGAAATTCTTTGATTTTTCTTTCCCTTTTGTCCATTCTGGTCAATCTTTAATCAATAAATTGATGTTGGGCTATCCAGGGTGGTGTCATTTTCAGTATCTCATTGCTGACTTATTGGAGATATCTTGCATAGTTCCACTAGTAAGCTTAATTTCAAAAATCTTGCATTTTTATGCTTCGTGTGGGTTCTCTTTGGTTCTATTTTTGAGAAAGTTTAAACCATGTCCAAACAAAGGTATGAATAAGATAGATTTTATCTGTAAAAAGGGACCTTCTTTTAATCATGGAGACCACACCTAATTGTTATTCAATGACATGGATGTATGTATTTACCGTTTGTGTGATTTGATGTAGGGAGAAAAAATGTCACAATTGCGTGGGGGCTTGTGCAGGATGTTCTTGTTAGGAATGAAAGTGATGTGTGTATAGAACATTTTCAGTAGATTCCATACTTACTGATGAAGATGATGCAGTTTGTCCTTTTTCACCGAGTAACTGTTTGTAAAATTAGTTTTGAACAATAATAAAAAATAAATTAAAGTTTATTCTGAATAAAGTTATTTTGATTTTGAATTATTTCATTATAAAAATAAGTTATAAAATAACAAACTTTGATATAAATTTTTACCTAAAGAAAATCCATTTAAATTTACTTATATTTAAAATTAATTATAAATTTAGATGCAGTCGATATTTTAACGTGATTTTAAATCATTAACTTCAAGTAAACATACTAAGATTATGCTTTATATAGAAGTATATTTTTGAAAATTCTAATATCCATTTTCATATTCTAAAATGCAAAAGAAATGAATTTGTTGTGCATATTCCTAATTTGAAAACGAAAAAAAAATATATTCAGGTTTTGTTTGGCTCAAAGGAATGGATTGGATTTGAGAGAGTAGATTTCATGTCAAAGTGTATAGAAAGTTTTGTTATTTGAGTTGAGAGTAAATAATAATATTTGAGTGAATTTGAGTGAAAAATTTGTGAATGATTTGGTAGGCGTGAATTATTTTTGAATTATTTTTAATTGATAAAATTGTAAGAATTAGTAATTTACCCTTTAGTTTAAAAACAATTGAAAATAAAATATTATTAATTTGGTTTGGGTGATTGATAAATTTTTGTGTTTTTAGAAATTTGTGGTAAATGTTAAATAATACAGTTGATATTATATAGTTAAATTTAATTTAGAATGAAATATTACTGATTTGTTGGATATAATTGATGAATTGAACTTATTAATTAAGTTGTAATATTAGAAATATTTAAGTGAAAATTAATATTTTTTTATAGGAAGGAAACTATGAATTTCATATAATTAAACATAGAGTACAATGAGATTTGAGGCAAAAGTTTAATTAGAATAAAATAATATATATTAATAATTATTACAAGTCATCCAAAAATCACTTGAAAGAGTCACGAAATTCCTGATATTGTCTTGCACCTGGTTAATTCTGTTGTTGACAATGTCAATTTGTCTACGCATATCAGTTTATAAATTGCAGATCGGTGTGCCAATTATTATATCCATTGTGCATATCTATCTGCAAACTAAGTATATCCATGTGCAAATTATCATATGAGTATATCCATATGCAAATTATCATATAAGGTCATATTCATTTTGAAATTATGCACATTTATGGTCAAATTACTTAATCATTGCTGCAATTCTTGAATATCACTCATCATTTGCGAGAACATATGAGGATTAGAGGATATTAGGGGGATTGACGCTTGGGGTGCAAGTTAAACATCATCGTGAGCTTATGGTGGCTCTTCATCATCTTTATCGTCATGATCATCATCCATCGTACCATGTTGACATATACCATTAAGTTGAAAGATATTCAATTTGTGCAATATTTTTTTGGCAAAGAAGTTTATCCAACCCAAGTGCCCGAATGTCTTGCGGGATAAGTCAATGTTGAACAGATGGAAGATGCGTGAAATGAGCATCACATATACAGAAGAGCAGAGTTATTATCCCTGCATTTTACCATGTGTTGCATAATGGAGTAAGGTCAATTAATCATTATATTATCTTTTATGGTCCATAACATAAAAATGTCAACATGCAGCAATTGAGAAAAATTAGTTGATTGCGGTCTCAATATATGGACATGGGCATGATGGAGTAGTCTGTCGTCAAGTGTCAAGCTGCTTATGTTCCTGAGACCTTGACACTAAAACTCAGTCAAAGCATTGAATTCAATGTCATATCGTGATCGTTGTTTAGGTGACCGGGGATGTTTCAATATGAGAGTTATAGTCCGCGGTATTGGAGGTGTGCTAAAGGCATCCAATAAGAAGGTGCAATAATTATCTTCTTGTTATTAACCTCACTAATGAGGTTACTGTAATTTGTCAACTGCAATTTGAATAGAGGTTATTGTAGTAAGCATCTTTTCAAAGGTTTGCAAACCTTAATACAAGAGATGATTTTGAAATGGAAACCCTTGTTGAGCAAAGCCTAAATTTTCCTTCCATAAAACTACGTGGCATACAAAATCATCTGGTCACGTTCACTAAAAAAACAGGTTTGGTTTAACAAGAGTTCAACCCTACCCATCTCCAAAGCAAGAGTGCCATCATCATTTTGTGGGGATCCTCCACGCGTCCTAACACTTTTATGTCGTTTGCTTGTAGAAGACAAAGTCATAACTACACAAGTGAAGACATATAACTTTTTTATCAACCATAAAACGAGTAACAACATATATAATTATGCAATATAAATATCATATTCACAAAAACATGATTGCAAATTACTTTGTTTAGGAATAACCAAGAGTACAAATTACAAGATTATATGAAGTATTAATATTATATTTAAAATGGAAGTAAGATAAGTTAAAATTGGGCAAATAACATCAATCAAATAATATTCAATGGCCCTCTAGTGATGATACTCAATAACTTATTCATACGACGGTCTATGGGCATCCCAAAGATAAGTTTGACGAGAGTCAGCTTACTGCTTAGGTACTTGTAACACTATTTCATAAACGTGTCATCTTTTATCTTTATTTCAACCAACATTTCTTAGATATCACTTTCGGTGTATTGGTACAACGAGTTATGACGCATGTAATGAACGTGTTACAAAATATTATGTCGTGTTCAAGTACAATTGTCGATAATTCCTTTATATTTGAATTGTTGACGTTCATGGCTTCTGTAACTGCATTTAAGTTTGTTGTTAGCGTCCATCAGGTCAACCATGTGAGCTTTTCTTTTTAACCCTTGTGATGATGAGGTTTCGTTGGAGGGTGCTGATGGTGCAAATTAACTCAGAGTTAGACTATAAGAATCCATCAATGATGGTGATGGAGTTGCTTCCTAAGCGTCATAGTCAAATGTGGGTAGCTCGGGCACGTACTCCATATGGTCTTCATATGAGCGTCATAGTCAAACTAAGTCTCAATACACTGTCAGAGTTGTCGAGCTATGCCAACTCCTTATACAATAGTACATGGAAAGAAGGGAATGTGTTGATTGAACGACATGTAACCAACAACTGACTCTTATTATTTCAATATATTTAAGTATGACGAATAATGTGTAACCAATTTATTGAAGGTTTTTAATACGCATTATGATTTATGTAATTATTAAATCATGAATTATTACAACACCATGTGAAGTGGGAGAATGTTAGAAAATAAATGAATATATTCCATATAATGTGACTTATTTGAAATATAATTACAAGCCTGAATATGATTTAATAAAATAGAAATAGCTATTGGTAAATATGAAAAAGTTATTTATTTTATAAATTACCAGTGGTAACCAACTTGATGGGCGTTGATGACAGAAAAGAAAAACTAGGGTTCTGTCTCTGTAGTATGAGGGTTCTCAACAATTAATCATCAAGAAAGTGTGTAGATAAGAAAAGTGATTACAAGAGATAGATTGACTTAAGAAGACTCGAGTTCTTTTGGCTGGATCTCTCATGAATTACTCGTAAATCTCTCTCATTATCTTATCATTATCCTATATTATTTGAAAATCATGGATTCTAATATCTTCTAAAATATATTTATGATATTGATTTTAAATTATGATTGAACTAACATTAAACACTATTAAAAATTAAAATGATTTTTCATTAAAATACAAAACTAATGACCTCCACACGATGTAAATATAATTTTTATAATTTCCTATCCGAGTCGTCTCAAAAGAAAAAAAAAAAAAACTTCCTGTCTGTGTTACATAACGAATTAAAATAATTGTAGAAAGTATGAATCTAACAATTATAAAGTTTTCGCACGATCAATCGATTAATAAACACTATTGTTTAAATTTTAAAATGATATTTTATAAATTATAAAGGTCAATGTTCTTACCATCTATCATGATTACTAAACTCGCGTTGTAATTTGATTATAATGTAAAACTATTATTTATATAATATTTTGAAGATATTTTAGAAAACAATTATACAGTAATAATGTAAAAGTTATTGCGCCATCCAATCACAAATAACAGCATATGAAAATTTTATTAATTTTTAAAAATAGATTAAAATTTGTATTAAAAGTTATATTAATGTTGATTTGTGATTGATTGAATGAAGAAAACTTTCGGATTAACTTTTATAATATTTTTTTTTATGTCTTTCTCTTAGATGGCCTTAACTTAGTTTTCACTTCTATCTCATGCAATATAATCTAAAATAATTATAAAATTATTTTTTCAGTTAAAATAGTCATGCTCAATTGAATGTAATTTAGGCGTGAAAAATATTGGTTGTTGTCTGCTCAGCTACTAACACATGGCCCTACTACGTGACATTTTGCATATTGCAATGGATAAATGTTGTTTGACACCATTATTTAAAAAATTCTTCCACCTTATAATTGTTTTTTTAATAAAATAATTATATTTTTTAGTTATTAAATGGACGTAGAATGTCAAAATATAACTAGTCTGTTGCAATAGCTTACATATAGACCTGGTGGTAAATTTGAATGATATCCATTGAAGGTATCATCTCATACCCTATATTGAATCCATTTTCTTTCCCTCTATCTATTTACCCTTTTGCCTTTTCATTGCATAAAGTATGTTATTCGCCCCTCAACTTTGACCCTCAAGCCCATAGGATATTTTGTTTCATGGTTTTTAAGCCTTTTTTATGCTCAACATTCTCTCAACATATTTTTATTTCCATGCATTGTTGCCTTTTCTATTAACCTGTCTCCAAACTAGTACATTTTTTTCTTTTTGGCTTTAACCGAAAACTTTTTTCCTTCAACTATGGTTACCATTTCATTCACTGCCAACAGCAGCTTTAATCAGTTGCATACTTTGAACTCAGGGAACAATAACAGTCATCTATATGATGCCATTTTCTCTCCATATTTGAATGGCAATAAAGGGACCATTGTAGGAAGGATTGATGAAAGTCTTGCTAGAATCGAAAGAAGAAACACTAGAGAGATTTCACAAGAATGAAAACAAGAGCTCAACACATAAATGAATGAAAATAAGAGCTCAACACATAAATGAATGACACCATCATCAATCAAAAACCTTAAGATATTAGGTTTGTAGATCTTCTTTCTTATATATTTCTCAACTTTTTTTTATTTTTATTCAATGTGAGACTTAGACTCACACTTGAATATCTAACAGAAAGAAGTCAAAAACTCAATCCCTTCAAGCAAGAGAAGGTCTCCTCGTCAAAAGGTAGAAAAGAAAGAAGAGAATGGAGAAATCATAGTGTTTGGGGCTGAAAAGTACTTCAATGTAGAAGAATCTGGGACCCCTAGATCTGTAAGCAACATTGCCACTTCAAGTACCTGCACCAGAGATGAAGCAGTGGCTCTAACAAATAGAAAGCACAAACTTCAATATGGAACTCCAAGCACTCGCTCTGAATCAACTAGCAGTAGCCGGAGTGCTTTTCAACAAATTGGGATGAGAAATTCTTTAAGGAATAAAAATGATAAGTATGAAGTTGAGAGCTTTCCACCTGGTCTTGGCTTCAAATGCTCTTGTTTTGACAAAGATTTTGTTGATGCAGGTGAAATTAGTTTTAGCAAAACTGCTATTTATGGTGCAAGGAAAAACAACAAGAAGGAAGCTAGTGGACATTTCTGCTCTAGAAGCCAGTCATTCAATTAAATTAAGTCGGCCTAATGCATAACTTTTAAAAATCAATAATGTTTACTTCAAAAAGTAAGAATTTTGGGGTTGGAGTGAACAACAAAAGAATAGTTTAGTTTCACATTATCTGTTAATACAAGAGGATAATAATGATTTCAAAGCATATAACAAATGTCATTTTCTTAAAGAGATATTTGACTACAAGAGTTAGCAATTTTTTTTTTTTTTAGAATATGGTAAAGTTTCCTGTTTACACTTGTAGGAGTGAAAACAATCGTACAATTTTTTTCTCATTCTTATTTTCTTAAGTTGTTTATATGTAAAATATAAAAACAAAACATTCAAACCTTTAAGAAACTCAAACCTTTAAGAAACTGTTTAAAATTTCCAAAAAACTGATTAACAACTTTGAAAACCACTAAAATCTAATTAATCGTATTTGATGACAAGCCACATGGGACTTTTAACATTTGAAAATGTTTAATAATCCCCCGCCATTTCCAACATGTTAAGTACAAATTAATGATAAAAAACAACTTAAATATGATATGCATAAATAATGGTATTTTGGGATTTGAACCATTAAATTGTAAAAAAATTCATTACATCATATCAGAACTACATGGTAGAAAGTCTTTGAACCAAAATTGTATTTGATATGTAGTATAAACAATTCACATATACAACTTACATAAAAAAACTTGCTTTAAAATATCTAACACATTCAACATGACATTATGTCCTGTATCTTTCATGAATGTTTCTAGAGTCAAGCCCTTTAACTCCATGAAGCAGCCACACTTTACATTCACATAGGTGGTCATGAAGCAGCCACACTTTACATTCACATAGGTGGTCTTGATTCTAGCACCCTCGCAATTTTAGCACCATTAGAAAATCTTAAGCGATTAACTCAACCTCCTCACTTGACAAGCGGAAAAAGCGCTA
>Ga0209700_104961_pt1 | contig 23195 bp, 21 predicted proteins | sample SiratroredBW_FD_187528 | JGI IMG/M metagenome (GOLD analysis project Ga0209700, IMG submission 187528) | Root nodule microbial communities of legume samples collected from California, USA - Siratro red BW (SPAdes) (version 2) | ecosystem: Host-associated > Plants > Roots > Nodule | place: USA... | reverse complement strand
CCCGAGGACGGCAAGGAGGAAAACCCCGTCAACCTCGATCCGCGCATGGCCAAGCTCGCCGGCGGCGTCCACCGCCTCGACGGCCAGCTCATGGTCGTCCTCGACGTCGATCGCGTCCTCGAGCTCGCGCCCGAGATGATGGCGGCCTGATACGGCGGCATCGCCATCATCGGGCCCGCAACTGGAAGTGCCCCGGCAAAGGGGAGGAAGCAGAGGTTCACATGCGAACTTGTCTCGTCGTTGATGATTCCAGCGTCATCCGCAAGGTTGCGCGCCGGATCCTGGAGGGCCTCGACTTCCAGATCCTCGAAGCCGAAGACGGTGAGAAGGCGCTGGAGGCCTGCAAGCGCGGCTTGCCCGACGCGGTGCTGCTCGACTGGAACATGCCCGTGATGGATGGCTACGAGTTCCTCGGCCATCTCAGGCGCATGCCCGGCGGCGACCAGCCCAAGGTGGTGTTCTGCACCACCGAGAACGACGTCGCGCACATCGCGCGCGCGCTGCACGCCGGCGCCAACGAGTACATCATGAAGCCCTTCGACAAGGACATCGTGACGGCGAAATTCCAGGAAGTCGGCCTTATCTGACCGATCGCCCGGAGGCTGAACGGATCCTTCGGCGCTTGTTTTCAACTGAACCGTTTCAGTCTGAGTTGGTGAGTAATGAGTACTGCGTTCGCAGGTAGTTCGACCACGGGTTCGTCGCGCGAAGCGGGGCCGCTGCGGGTGATGATCGTCGACGACTCCGTCGTCATCCGCGGTCTGATCTCGCGCTGGATCGGCGCCGAGCACGACATGGAGGTCGCGGCCTCGCTGCGCACCGGGCTCGAGGCGGTCAACCAGATCGAACGCATCAATCCCGATGTCGCCGTGCTCGACATCGAAATGCCCGAGCTCGACGGCCTCTCGGCGCTGCCGCAACTGCTGGCGAAGAAGCGCGATCTGGTCATCATCATGGCCTCGACGCTGACTCGCCGTAACGCGGAGATCAGCTTCAAGGCGCTGTCGCTTGGCGCGGCCGACTATATTCCGAAGCCCGAGTCGACGCGCGAGGCCTCCGCCGCGGACACCTTCCACCACGATTTGATCCAGAAGATCCGTCACCTCGGCGCGCGTCTGCGCAGGAAGCCCGCGATTGCGAGCCCGCCGCTGGCGCCCGCGAGCCCCGCTCCGGCCGTACGTGCACCAGCCGTCGCGCGGTCCGCCGCGCCTGCACCGGCCGCGCCGTCGTTGGGAGCGCTGGCGATGCGCCCGTTCTCGACGCAGACGCCAAAGGTGCTGCTGATCGGCTCCTCGACCGGCGGTCCCCAGGCGCTGATGGCACTCGTCACCGAGCTCGGCCCGGTCATCGACCGCGTCCCGGTGCTGATCACCCAGCACATGCCGCCGACCTTCACCACCATTCTTGCCGAGCATCTGGCGCGTTCGAGCCGCAAGCCGGCGGCCGAGGCAATCGATGGCGAGCCGGTGAAGCCGGGACGGATTTATCTGGCGCCCGGCGGCAAGCACATGCGCGTCGTGCGCAGCGGCGCTGATACCGTGATCGCGCTCGACGACGGTCCCGCCGTCAATTTCTGCAAGCCCGCGGTCGATCCGCTCTTCACCTCCGCCATCGACATCTGGCACGGCGGCATCCTCTCCGTGATCCTGACGGGCATGGGCTCCGACGGCATGCGCGGCGGCAAGGACATCGTCGCTGCCGGTGGCAGTGTCATCGCGCAGGACGAAGCTTCCAGCGTGGTCTGGGGCATGCCGGGCGCGGCCGCCAATGCCGGCATCTGCGCGGCGATCCTGCCGCTCAACCAGATCGGCGCCAAGGTCAATCGCCTGTTCGCGGGAGACCGCTCGTGACGCCGGTCGACTACGACTATTTGCGCAAGTTCCTGAAAGAGCGCTCTGGTCTCGACCTGTCCGCCGACAAGCAATATCTGGTCGAGAGCCGGCTGCTGCCGCTCGCCCGCAAGGCGAGCCTATCTGGCATTCCCGATCTCGTGCTGAAGATCAGGAACGGCGACGGCCGGCTCGCGACCGACGTGGTCGAAGCGATGACCACCAACGAGACCTTCTTCTACCGCGACAAGATCCCGTTCGATCATCTGCGCGACACCATCCTGCCCGGCCTGATCCAGGCACGCGCGGCGCGCAAATCGCTGCGCATCTGGTCGGCCGCGTCGTCGACGGGCCAGGAGCCCTATTCGATCGCGATGTGCGTGAAGGAGATGGGAGCGGCCTTCGCCGGCTGGCGCATCGAGATTGTCGCCACCGACCTGTCGCAGGAGGTGCTGGAGAAATCCAAGGCCGGCGTCTACAGCCAGTTCGAGGTGCAGCGCGGCTTGCCGATCCAGCACTTGATGAAATACTTCACGCAAGTCGGCGAAGTCTGGCAGCTCAATGCCGACATTCGCGCGATGGTGCAGTTCCGCCAGCTCAATCTGTTGCAGGACTTCTCCCATCTCGGCACGTTCGACGTGATCTTCTGCCGCAACGTGCTCATCTATTTCGACCAGGACACCAAGGCGGTGATCTTCGAGCGGATGGCGAAAGGACTGGAAGCCGACGGCACGCTGCTGCTTGGCGCCGCCGAATCCGTCGTCGGCATCACCGACGCGTTCCGCCCCATCACTGAGCGCCGCGGTCTCTACCAGCTCAACCCCGCGCGCTCCGGCCGCCCCATGGGTGGATTGATGCCGCCGTCGCTGAAGATCGCCGCAGCGAGGTGAGGTGCCTCTTCACCCTCTCCCCTTGCGGGAGAGGGTGGCTTCGCGGCAGCGAAGCCGGGTGAGGGATCTCTATCCTCACGAACGATCTTGCGAGTGGAGAGAACCCCTCATCCGGCGCTTCGCGCACCTTCTCCCACAAGGGGAGAGGGGAAGAGATGCATCTCTCACAAAATCGCATGCGGCAGAAACCGCGAGCGGTTGCCCGTGATCGGGCTCTCGTCCTCGCGGATCGACAGGCCGCAGGGCTCATGGTTCACCAGCCAGCTTCCGAGCACCGGATAGAAGCCTGAAAAATTCGGCAGCGGTGCTAGAGCCTGTCGCACGAAACCTTCGGCACCGTACGGACCCGCCTGCTCGTCGAGCGGCATGCCGTCCGACACCAGCGTGACGTTGGCGCCTTCGCGCGACAGCAGCGGCTTGCGCACATAGGACGTGCCGAGCTCGGCTGCGCGCGGGTCGTCCTCGAAGAAGGCCGGCAGCAGATTGGGATGGTTCGGAAACATCTCCCACAGCAACGGCAGGATGCCCTTGTTGGAGAGCACGGCTTTCCACGGTGGCTCGATCCAGCGTGTCGGTGCGTCCTTGAGCTTTGCGCCGAAGGTGTCGAGGAACATCCACTCCCAGGGATAGAGCTTGAAGGCCAGCGCGATGTCACAATCGTCGAGATCGACGAACCCGCCACCATCATCGCGCCAGCCGACCTGTTCGATGTCGAGCAGCCTGGTCGAAAGCCCCGCCTGGCGGGCGGTGTCTTCGAGATAAGCAAGCGTGCCGGCGTCTTCCTCGTTGCCGGTGATGCCGGTGAGATGGACGTGGCGGCCTGCTGCAATCTGCTTCCACGCTGCGATTAGCCGCTCATGGATCGAGTTGAACTGATCGGCACGCGCCGGGATCATGCGGCGTTCGATCGCCTGTTCGAGCCAGGTCCATTGAAACACCGCAGCCTCGAAGATCGAGGTCGGCGTGTCCGCATTGTATTCGAGCAGTTTTGCCGGGCCATTGCCGTCGAATTTCAGGTCGAGCCGGCCATAGAGGCTGCGGTCGTTGCGCTTCCAGCTCTCGGCGATCAAGCTCCAGAATGCTTCCGGAATCTTCAAACGGCGCAAGTAGCGCTCATCGCCGATGACGCGGCCGGCGAGCTCCAGGCACATGGCGTCGATCTCGCCGGTCGGCGTCTCGATGCCGCGCTCGATCTCGTCGAGGGTGAAGCCGTAATAGGCGCGCTCGTCCCAATAGCGTTCGCCGTCGATGGTGTGGAAGACGAAGCCGCATTGCGCTGCGGTCTCTCGCCAGTCGTCGCGCTCGAGACAAACGATGCGTTGCATGTTATTTCCTGCGCATGATCTTGCCGGAAAACCGGTGGCCACTTTTCCGGATCATGCGCTAGCCGCCGCCCGAGAAGCCATGGCCAAACGAACCGAAGCCGCCGCGGCTCACGCTGTGGGAGCCCGAGTCGGACGACGTTCCCGACGAAGAATGGCTCGAGGAATCGCTGCTGAAGAAGCTCGATCGCGACGACCAGCGCGAGCTGCTCCCACCGCTCGAGGAGCTGCTTCTGCTGCTGCACGCGGTGCTCACCTGTGCCGGCGTCTCCGTTCCGGAAACTGTCGCCGCGGGAGGAGGCGGCTCGCAGGTCTGCCGCGGCATCATCGTGTAGGCGGTGGTGCCGACCGCGAGCGTGCCCATCACCAGCAGCGCAACATGGCCGGAGCGCTTCACCGGCGGCCGCGGAGGCGGTGGCTCGGTCACCGGCCGGCGCTTGCCGAACTCCTTTTTGGAGGATTTGTCGGCCATGTCAGTAGATCATGCAGGCGGCGTTCAGCAGGCCCGCGGCGAGCGAGGACAGACCGAGCCAGATCGACGGGGCAAGCTCGCCGGCAGAGATCCGCGCCGACAGGTTCGGCACCGGGACCTTCACGAGGAAGAACACGATCACCTGCACGATCAGTGCAATCGTCGCCCAGATCAGGCAGTCGAGCACGTTGGCCGAATGCGCGATGGCGCTGACCAGCGGTGCGACGAAGCCGAGCAGGCTGAGGCCGAGCGCGATCGCCGCGGCCGGCTCATTGTCGCGAATGAGCTGAAATTCGTTATGCGCCGTGATGCGGGTGTAGACGAACAGATAGGCCACGATCGCGATCAGCCCGGTGCAGAAATAGACCAGGAAAGCGGGCAGGCCGGCGAGTGATTGCAGGATCATCGTTCCCCCATCGTGCAGCGACCATTCGTCGGCTGGCGGAGGGTAGCGGTTCAAACGTTAAGCTTCGTACGAAGCGTCCCCAAAAACAAAACCCCGCCATTTGCGGCGGGGTCCAGGCTGGGAGGAGCGAGCCCCGAGGGGCTCGCGACGTAAACCCAGGATCAGGCGGGGATGCGCTCGTCGGCCTCATGCGGCTCGCGCAGCACATAGCCGCGGCCCCACACAGTCTCGATGAAGTTGCGGCCCTCGGAAGCATTGGCGAGCTTCTTGCGGAGCTTGCAGATGAAGACGTCGATGATCTTCAGCTCCGGCTCGTCCATGCCGCCATAGAGATGGTTGAGGAACATTTCCTTGGTGAGGGTCGTGCCTTTGCGCAAGCTGAGGAGCTCCAGCATCTGATATTCCTTGCCGGTCAGATGCACGCGCTGGCCGCCGACTTCCACCGTCTTGGTGTCGAGGTTGACGACGAGGTCGCCGGTCTGGATGACCGACTGGGCATGGCCCTTGGATCGGCGCACGATCGCGTGGATGCGGGCCACCAGCTCGTCCTTGTGGAAGGGCTTGGTCATGTAGTCGTCGGCGCCGACGCCGAGACCCTTGACCTTGTCCTCGATGCCGGCGAGGCCGGAGAGGATCAGGATAGGTGTCTTGATCTTGGAGACCCGGAGCTGCTTGAGCACGTCGTAGCCGGACATGTCGGGCAGGTTGAGGTCGAGGAGAATAATGTCGTAATCGTATAGTTTACCGAGATCGACGCCTTCTTCCCCCAAATCGGTCGTGTAGACGTTGAAGCTTTCCGACTTCAACATCAGCTCGATCGACTGCGCGACGGCGCTGTCATCTTCAATCAGCAAAACGCGCATGCCAGTTCCCCATAGTCGCCGCTCCTGGGCGTCAGGTCGGCCGCATTCGCGGCACTCAACAAAACGCCTTTGAACAACTGATTCGGATCCTGACAACAGATGGTTAACAAACTCTGATTCTGGAACGCAAGTCCCCCCGGTGCAATTTTTGTCGAATCGCCCTAAGGTCTTGCGTACGAAGCAGCTTTCGTCACCCGATTCCGTTCAAGCTCCACTTTAAGAGACGGGCCTAACCGACTCCCGCGACTCAGCCTTCTTCTGAAGGGAAGTCACGCTCAGTCTCAAAGACAGTGACGCAATGATTAATGATGCGGGTAAACACGAAGTTAAGCGCCGTTCAGAAATATGGCGAAACTTAAGAGTTTCACCGTGAAGTCCCGGATGACGAAGGTGCGCACCTTATGAAGGCCCACCGATGAAGGCTTTGGCCGAACAGATCGGCGACATCGACGGCATTAATATTTACGGCCGCGTGATCGGCGTGCGCGGCCTGATGGTCGAGGTGGCCGGTCCCATTCACGCCATGTCGGTCGGCGCGCGGCTGGTGATCGAGACCGGCGCCAACCGCTCCATCCCCTGCGAGGTGATCGGCTTCTCCGGCAACAATGCCGTCGTGATGCCGTTCGCCGGTCTCGATGGCGTGCGCCGCGGCTGCAAGGCGGTCATCGCCAATGCTGCCAATCAAGTGCGACCGTCAGCGGCCTGGCTCGGCCGTGTCGTCAATGCGCTGGGCGAGCCGATCGACGGCAAGGGGCCGTTGCCGCAAGGTGCCTCGCCGATGCCGTTCCGCAATACGCCGCCGCCCGCGCATTCGCGCAAGCGCGTCGGCGCCCCGCTCGATCTCGGCGTGCGCGCGATGAACACCTTTCTCACCTGCTGCCGCGGCCAGCGCATGGGTATCTTTGCGGGCTCCGGCGTCGGCAAGTCGGTGCTGCTGTCGATGCTGGCGCGCAACGTCGATGCGGCGGTCAGCGTCATCGGGCTGATTGGCGAACGCGGCCGCGAGGTGCAGGAATTCTTGCAGGACGACCTCGGCGAGGAGGGCCTGGCGCGGTCCGTCGTGGTGGTCGCGACCTCGGACGAGCCGGCGCTGATGCGCCGTCAGGCCGCGTATCTGACGCTCGCGGTCGCCGAGTATTTTCGCGACGAGGACAAGGACGTGCTGTGCCTGATGGACTCGGTGACGCGCTTTGCCATGGCCCAGCGCGAGATCGGCCTGTCCGCCGGCGAGCCGCCGACCGCCAAGGGCTACACGCCGACGGTGTTCACCGAACTGCCGAAGCTTTTGGAGCGCGCCGGACCGGGCCTGGGGGAGGGCGCCATCACCGCGATCTTCACCGTGCTGGTCGACGGCGATGACCATAACGAGCCGATTGCGGATGCCGTCCGTGGCATTCTCGACGGTCATATCGTGATGCAGCGCTCGATCGCCGAGCGCGGCCGCTACCCCGCCATCAACATCCTCAAATCCGTCTCGCGCACCATGCCGAAATCGGCCGATCCGCAATTCTGGCCAACCATCCAGCGGGCGCGGCAGGTGATGGCCACCTATGCCGACATGGAGGAATTGATCCGGCTCGGCGCCTACCGGGCCGGCTCCAGCCCCGAGGTCGACGAGGCGATCCGCCTGCATGAGCCGCTCGAGGCCTTCCTGCGCCAGCGCAAGGACGAAAATGCACCACTCGCGGACGGCTATCGCCAGTTGGCGCAAATCCTCGGTGATTTGGAAACGGAACGCTAACTTTGTCGGTTCATCATCCGATCCCACAGAGTAGCAGAGCCGGTCTTGGCCGCAATCGGGCCTGTGGGCAGACCGGTGCCGTCCCACGTGCAGCGAGGGGACTTCTGGGGAGTACGAGTCGATGAAGTCACGTGATACCCTCATCCGCCTGAAGAAGTTTCAGGTCGACGAGAAGCGCCGCCGGGTCACCCAGATCGAGACCATGATTGCCGACTTCCAGCGGATGTCGGTCGATCTCGAGCGCGAGATCCAGACCGAGCAGGAGCGCGCCGGGATCAACGATCCCTCGCACTTCGCCTACCCGACCTACGCCAAAGCCGCGATCCAGCGCCGCGAGAACCTGACCCGCTCGGCCGACGAGCTCAAGGGCCAGCTCGACGAAGCCAAGGCTGCGCTAGCCGAGGCCTTCGAGGAGCTGAAGAAGGTTGAGCTGCTCGACGAGCGCGACCAGGCCCGCGAACGCGCCGAAGAGAACGCCCGCGAGCAAGCCGACCTCGACAGCATCGGCCTGATGCGCGCCCGCATCGGCGCCGTCGCCTAACGGCGCAAGCCGCCAGATCGCCGAGAAATCTGCAAAACCCGGACCCGCAAGGTCCGGGTTTTCGTATGTGCTGTCCACAGTGTGGCGCTGCGCCCCTTGGTGGTCGGCTTTGTCGCGCGCTATGGTGAGGATGATTTTAGGTTTAGGGCCGGTCCGCTGGCTCGGTTCACCTCGCCCCGCTTGCGGGGAGAGGTCGGATCGGCATCGCCAGATGCGATCCGGGTGAGGGGGACTCTCCGCGAGTCCGTCTGTTACCTCCTTCGTGGAGACTCCCCCTCACCCCGGCCCTCTCCCCGCAGGCGGGGAGAGGGAGAGGAGCAACGGGGCCGCGTGTCGGGGGGCTGAATGCTGACGCCAGCAGAGCTGGTTGGGCTGATTGAGGCGGTGGCGAAGGGCGATCAGGCCGCGTTCGAGCGGCTCTACGTCGCCACGCGCGCGAAACTTTATGGCGTCGTGCTCCGTATCTTGCGCCGGCAGGATCTCGCAGAGGAGGTCATTCAAGAGACCTACGTCAAGATCTGGAACAACGCCGGCCAGTTCAATCCGGCCATGTCCTCGCCGATCACGTGGATGGCGTCGATCGCGCGCAACCGCGCGATCGACATCGTGCGCAAGAAGTCCGAAGTCTCTATCGAGGAAGAGCCTCAAGCGATGGAGGTGGCGGCCGACAGTCCTGATCCGCTGGCGCGGAGGGAGATGACCGAGGAGTTGAAGCGGCTCCTGGAATGTATCGGCCGGCTCGAGCCGGACCGCCAGCGGCTCGTGCTTCTCGCCTATTACAACGGCTGGAGCCGCGAGCAATTGGCGGAGAAATTCGCCGCGCCCGTCAACACGGTGAAGACGTGGCTCCGGCGCAGCATGCTGGATATCCGCGAGTGCCTCGGGCTTTAGAAGATGATGAGAGTGGCGGGAACAAGCGCGGCAACGACGACATTCCACCTCTCCCCGTTGGGGAGAGGTGAAGGACAGTGATGGCCTACACGGAGGACCATATCGCGCTCGCCGCGGAATATGCGCTCGGTACGCTCGACGCCGACGAGCGCGCGCAGGTCGAGACCATGATGGCGGTGGACGAGGCGTTCGCCGAAATCGTGCAGGCCTGGGCCCTTCGGCTCGGCGTCCTCAACCAGATGGTCGGCTCGGTCGAACCGCGTCCGATCGTGTGGGAGGCCATCAGGTCCGAGATCGCGCGCACGGCCCTTGCGCAGGAGCCACCTGCGCTTGCTGAGGCTTCGCCGCTGCCACCTCCGCCCATACCGGAATTGCCCTCGCCGGAGACTGCGCCACCGGAATCCGCGACGGAGGGCGTGCAGTCCCCTGAGCCGCTGCAACCCGAAGCGGAGCAGCCGCAGCCGTCGCGTCCCGAGCCCGATGCCATCCCGGACATCGCGCCGCAGTTCATCCCGCAGGTCCATGCCCCCGATCTCAATGTCGTCCGCGCGCCGCAGGTGCCGGTCGTCGACGATGGCAACGTGATCCGTCTCGAAGGGCGCGTGAAGCGCTGGCGCAATGTCGCATCCGCCGTCGGTGCGCTTGCGGCCGCGCTGCTCGTGACGCTGTCGCTTCAGATTTTCCTGCCTGATGCACTGCCGGGCGCCTTGCGTCCTGCGCCACGCATCCAGACGGTGGAAGTGAAGACACCGGCCGCCCCGCTCACCGCCTCCGCGCAATATGTTGCCCTGCTGCAGGGCCAGGGTGGCGGCCCCGCCTTCATCCTCACGGTCGACGGTGCGACGCGGAATTTCACAGTCCGCAAGGTCGGCGCGACCCCGGAGCCCGGCAAGAGCTTCGAGCTCTGGCTGATCTCCGACAAGCTGCCGCGGCCGCGTTCGCTCGGCGTAATCGGTGCGAGCGATTTCACTGCGCGTCCGCTGCTCGCTTCCTATGATTCCGACGTCGTCAACGGCGCGACCTACGCCGTCACCGTCGAGCAGGCCGGCGGTTCGCCCAATGGACAGCCGACTTCGGCACCGGTGTTTTCCGGCAAGCTGATCGAGACCGTGCCGCCCGCGCAGCCGCCGGCGCCGGCGAGGAAGTAGGTGTCGTAGCCCGGATGGAGCGCAGCGCAATCCGGGTCCACCGTCCCGCATTCCGCTCTGCTCCTTGCGGGCTACGAGCAAAAATTGTCGTCACGGTCCACCCCGCCGTCGCATTCCGACAAGTCCCGCCGAATCCGCCCCCGTTTTGAACCTGCCTGCACTTGGCGGCGTCAAATCCCCGGAATTTGCAGTCGGCGCCGCCGATCATGGTGCCGGAGAGGGGCTAGAAATCAGATGGATGCAGCGAGAACGCCGGGCATCTTCGTTCACCAATATGCAGGCCTGCCGCAGGGTGCGGCGTTCGAGCATTGGCGCGAGCGGGCCTTCGGGTCCTGCGGCCTCGATATCGGCCCGAGCCAGGGCGAGAGCATCGACTGCCGGATCCAGGTCAGCGTCGTCGACAACATTGCGCTCGCCATTCCCGAAGGCGCTTCCGCACAATATTCACGCACGCAGAGCCACCTTGCCGACGGCAGCGACGATTTCGTGCTGATTGCAGCACATTCGGGCCTCGTCCGCGTCGGGCAGAACGGCCACACCGTCGAGCTCGCGCCGACGCAGATGGTGCTCATCGACATGAGCATCACCGGCACCGTCGGCCACACCGACGAGGAGCGCTTCACCACCATCCGCATGCCGCGCCGCGCGCTGCTCGACATCAATCCGCGCGCGGAGGACAAGCTGTCACAGGTGCTCTCCGACGGCGCGGTCGCCGAGACCATCTTCCGCTACCATGCGCTCGCCGCCAATCAGGCGCCGCATCTCGATGCCGTCGGCCAGCGCCTGACCGCGCAGCACATGGTCGATCTCGTCGGCCTCCTGCTCGGGACCGACGCCGAGCATGCCGGACTTGCGCGCGGACGCGGGCATGCCGCGGCTCGTCTCGATCTCATGCGCGCCGACGTGATGGCCGCGCTCGGCCGTAACGATCTCTGCCTGTCCGAGATCGCGACGCGCTCGGGCCTCAGCCCGCGGCAGGCGCAGCGCCTGTTCGAGCATGCCGGCACGACCTTCACCGAATTCGTGTTGGAGCAGCGCCTGCTACAGGCCCGCAAGCTGCTCGGCGATCCCCGCGCCAGGGCGCGCAAGATCAGCGACATCGCGCACGCCTCGGGCTTCGCCGATCTGTCCTATTTCAATCGCGCCTTCCGCAAGCGTTTTGGCGCGACGCCGTCGGAGCTGCGCGAGGCGTAAGTCGCGATTTTGTGCAGCGGTGCGGCGCTGCCGTAGTTGGTGGATGCGGGCTGTTGAGCTATATCTACCTGCGCGGGCAGACCGCGGGATTGCTTTGGAAAGTAGTGTAGGCGGACATGGCGCGTATCGTCGTGCTCGGCGCCGGGTTTGCAGGCCTGTGGGCGGCCATCGGTGCTGCGCGCAAGCGCGACGAGATCGGCGCGAGCGGGCGGGACATCGAGATCCGCCTCATTGACCGCAATCCCTATCACAACATCCGCGTGCGCAATTACGAGGTCGACCTCGGCGAGGTTGCGCTACCGCTGCCCCAACTGCTCGATCCGATCGGCGTCAGCCATGGTCTCGGCGAGGTTGAAGCCATCGATCCGGCACATCGCGAAATCTCGCTGGTCACCAGCGGCGGCGAGGAGACGTTGCACTATGACCGCCTCGTGCTGGCGCTCGGCAGCGAGGTGATGCGTCCCGACATTCCAGGCCTTGCCGAGCACGCCTTCGACGTCGACACCTATGCTGCGGCACTTCGCCTCGAAGATCATCTCGTCTCGCTCGGACGCAGCGCCCCGTCGCCGGGGCGTGCGACGGTCGTGGTGGTCGGCGCCGGCTTCACCGGCATCGAGGTCGCGGCCGAGATGCCCGTCAGGCTGACGCGTGCGGGCATCAGCGGCAGCCGCCGCATCATCCTGGTCGATCCCAATCCGGCGGTCGGCGCCACCATCGGCGCGCATGCGCGTCCCGTGATCGAGACGGCCTTGGCCTCGCTCGATGTCGAGATGCGGCTCGGTGTGCGCGTCGTCTCGGTCGAGGCCGGCGGCATGCGCCTGAGTTCGGGTGAGTTCATTGCGACGCAGACGGTGATCTGGTGCGCAGGGATGCGTGCAAGCCCTCTGGCGGCGAGCCTTCCGGACGCGCGCGATCGCCTCGGACGCATTCTGGTCGATACCTTCATGCGGGTTGCGGATGTCGGCGGCGTGTTCGCGGCCGGCGACGTTGCCTCGAGCGTGATCGACGGGCTGCATCCGACCGTGATGTCCTGTCAGTTCGCGCGGCCCATGGGTCGCTTCGCCGGCCACAACGTGGTGGCCGATCTCGCCGGCCTGCCGATGTTGCCGCTGCGGATCGACTGGTACGTGACCGTACTCGATCTCGGTGCCTGGGGCGCGCTCTATACCGAAGGCTGGGATCGCGAGGTGCGCGCCACCGGCGCGGCTGCGAAGGTAACCAAGGAGACGATCAACCGCAGGCGAATCTATCCACCGCTCACAGGCAGCAAGGACGAACTCTTCGCTGCCGCCGCGCCGACGGTGCAGGCGCCGCCGCCGACTTATGGGGCGCCGCGTCGTTGAGCTGCTCGTGCGCCCTTCAGCCAGTCGAAACGAAACGTAGGCAACGGACTCGCACGGTCGAAAGCGCCACGACCACGGAAGAGACCCGCTTTGCAACAGCCTCGCGCAGATGAGCGCAAGCGTTCAAACCAGAGCATCATCGGACATGTTGGAGCTTGTAGTCGGCAGCGCCTGGGGCGAACAGCTCCAGCGCGGCGGCTGCCGGCCTTCGTCCGCTCCGGGGCCCTAAGCCGACCTTGCCGCTAGCTGCCGAGAGGTCGGCAAGTGACCCCCATAAGGGACTTTCGACCTCCCAGCGTTAACTCGGTATTCGGGTGCGCTTGCACACTCTAGTTTACCCCTTCCATCGAGCGTAGAGTGCACATCCAGTAGAGAGGGAGGGCATGATGAAAACCACCTTTCTTTCAGCACTGATCCTTGCACTTTCGACGAGCGCCACCTTCGCACAACAGCCCGCGCAGTGCCGAAGCTTTGAGGCGACAATTGCGCTACAGATGACCAAAGAAGGTTGCTTAAGTCAGATCGACCTTTGCACCGTCGGAACAGTCATGAGCAACGAGCCCGCTCTAAGCGGCGCAATGTGGTTTTTCACTGCGCACGGAATGGCCGAGACAGCAGGACTGCCTTCGTTGCCCAAGACACTGCAATCTTACGCGGGAACGGTGGTAGTCACGGCAAAAGGGGGAACGTTCACGACCACCACTGCCGGCATGTACGATACCGAGTCCCAGGCCTTCAGCCAACTGGATAAGATCGTCAAGGGAACCGATCGTTTCGGCAACTCCACCGGCCGGCTCATTTTACTCACAGGCATTGGTCGCCAAGGCGGCGGATTTGATTCGCACGCTCGCGGCGAGTTGTGCGTGAACGAGTAACGAGCGCTGTCCGCGAAACTGATATGGGGCTCGTGCCACCGCTCGCCGAAGCCCCATTTGATGACTCATCGCGCCACCCATTGGGCACTGCCGGCTCTCGTCGAGAGCAGCGCCCCCCTACCGGCGACAAGCTCTGCAATCCGCGCTCATCGCGCAGAGGCGCAGCGATCGACGCGAGAGTGCGGCACTGCCGCGCGGTCAGCTCTCTTCTCGAACTGCATGGCCCCTAGTGGTCACAATCTCGCACTTGGTACCCGGTTCACAGGTCGGCTCGCGTGGGCGGTGAGCCACCCTTTAGGTCGATCACGGCCAGCTCGGCTTTCGCCTTGGCGACTTCGCGCAGGTAATCCGGCATCGGCCCGTCGACTCAGGGCTGAAGGGACGCCGCGTAGGCGGCTAGCGCCACCATGTCGTCGAGCGTCAGCTTGCTCACATTGGCCGCCATCAGCGGGCTCCATGGACCGGCCCGCGTGCCGTGCTGAAAATCGTAGAGTTGCCGCACGAGGTAGCTCGGCGAGCGTCCAGCGAGGCCGGGGATCGGTCCCACTCCGCTCAGCTCGGGCCCATGGCAGATCGTGCATGGCGCGCTCTTTCCGTTGCCGCCGGTGGTAGCGAGTTGTCGGCCCTGTTCGACGCTCCCAGGCGGCACGTAGGCGATGAAGTGCGATCGCGCGTCGCGCATCTCGAAGTGCTCCAGATCCTCCGGAACCTCGATGATGCGACCGGCGATCGGCTCCATCTCGCCGCCCGGTAAGGCCGCGAGAAACCACCCGGCGACACGGGTCTTCGGTACGGTGGCGGTCTCCACCACCTTGATCACTGCCCGCGGCTTCAACCCGGAGAAATAGGCCGCTGCCTGTTCGATTTCCGTATCGGTAATGCCCCTTGCAGTCTTGATCATCAGCTGCGGCGGGATTCGTTGCGGGACGGAGGTCGTCCGCGCGCCGCTTTTGAAGTCGGCCATCTGCTGAACGATGTACTGTGCGGAAAGGCCGGCAATGCCGCTATTTTCCGGCCCGCCCGGCCCATCCGCCCGGTGACACACGCCGCACGCCATTACGTCCGGCTTGCGGCCATGAGCGACGATATCCGGCAGCGGCGGGTGGTCCGAAGGATGCCAATCGAGGGCGAAGAATAGATCTCGTGCCTGCGTGAGCGTGAACGCGGCAGTGCTGTCGGGAACATGCCGCGGCGCCCCATCGTCGGGCTGCACTTTGAAATCCGGCGGGTTTACCGGATACGCCCAAGCGGGCGGCGCATCATCAGCTTGCGCCCACGTTGTGAGCGGCGCGGCGGACAGAGCTAGGCCAAGCCCCAATCTCACGAGGATCGCTTTCATAGTCCGCCTCCTCTTGAGTTCCTCCCCCTGTTGGTGGACTGGTCACCATCCCCAAACTCGACCATACGCTGCTAAGTCTGCGCCCCCGAAAGCCGATACGCAACTTGTCCGGCGCGTGCCCGATTGCGGCAAAGGGCCGCTTTGGGTCGAGACGGGCCGCAATCGGCGGGTACCAAGTCTCAGATTTTGTTGACTGGAATTGACTCCATCAATGCCACCCGCCACCGACGAGTTGTCGGCTCTTGGCGTCATTTCGCTGCGCTGCGGTCTTTGGTCGGTATCGGGGCATAGCGGACATCGAGCCGCACCAATCAATCTCGACTTATGAGACGCGTCCTAGATATTCGGCGCAGATCGCGGCGAGCGCATTGCCTTGCGGCGATCGATTGGGATTGTCCGGATCGCGCGGCTTGGTCGCCTTGGCTATCGCGCGCTCGACGATCCCGAATTGATCGCCGTACAGAATGAACGTCATGTCGCGGAATGGCGACCGATCACCGTCCGGCAATTCCGGCATTTGCTCAAGCTCGCCGACGCTGACGGACAGCCGCGATAGCTCGTCCTCGGTAATGCCGGTCAGTGAGATCTCGAAACCGCCCTCGACGAGGTCGGCCAATTCGAGCCGCAGCATCTCGTCGTCCCAATCGCTCGCATCGGTCAGCCGATTATCGGCGATGACATAAGCGCGCTTTTGCTGATCGGTCCATCCGCGCGCCACGATGACCGGGACCTCGCTCAATCCCAGCAGCTTGCCGGCAGCAAGGCGCCCATGGCCGGCGAGAACCATGCCGTCATCGGCCGCGAGGATTGGCATGGTCCAGCCCCATTGCCGGATTGACGCGGCGATTTGCTCGATCTGCTCGGCCGAATGCCGACGCGAATTGCGCTCATAGGGCCGCAAACGCTCAATCGGCCATGTTTCCACAGCCGGCTTGCTCGCCAGTGCATCCATGATTTGCTGCCTGAAGGGTGGTTTATGGCCCGGAGCTAGATTGAGCACTCCGATCGTAGATCAGATGAGACGAGCGCACTCTTGCCGTCGACACTTGGCTCCGTCTCGCCCGTGCCGAATGACACTCGCCACTGGGTCCAGCCCGGGATAGGATGCCTTTGATCCTCAATGTGCGGGCTGCCAGACGCTGGCGTGCTTGGCACCCCAGCGCCTCCGCCCTGGAGCGCGTTTCCGCGTGATGCCTTGTGGCAGGAAAGGCCACGCAAGGGGAGGATTTCACCATGTTGACTTGCCAATGCAACGCAATTCATCGACGCGATGTGGTATGCGGCGGCGGTGCGGCCCTGTTCAGCGCCATTGTGGCGACGCTGATCGGTAGTGGGAAGCCGGTACGCGCAGAAACTATCGCCGGTAAGGTTCCGGAGATCGACCGTGTGGCAGTGCGCGTCGTGATCGACAGCTATCAATTCGCTGTCGCGCCAAGCCGGAAGGTTTCCGATATTGAGATTGAACACTTCGGCTGGGGCATCGGCGGTGGCAAGCCGCCGGGTAAGACACTGATCAGTGAGTTCGGCCTGTCGATGCACGTTGAGTCGCGGCGCGGCACCGAAACACGACATGTCCTGGTCGACTTCGGCTTCACACCGGACGCGCTGGTCAACAACGCCAATCTCGTCGGCATCGATCCGGCCGCGCTCGACGCCCTTGTCTTGAGCCATGGTCACTACGATCATTTTGGCGGTCTCGCCGGCTTCCTAAAGGAAAACAACGGCAAGCTCAAAGCCAAGCTACCGATTTACGTCGGTGGCGAGGAGGCATTCTGCTCCCGCGAATGGACGGCTCCGCCGGTGCGCGGCGATTTCGGGGCCCTGGATCGCAAGGCGCTGGAAGGCGCCGATGTTGCGGTGACCTATGCAGCAGGACCGGCACTCGTCGCCGATCACGGCTTCACCACGGGTCACATCGGCCAGACGAGCTTTGAGAAGCTGCTGTCCCCCAGCGCCATGAAGATCGGCGTGGACGGCGGCATTGGATGCTATGCCGACAAGCTTCCCGAGGACGAACGGACGAAGGCTGTCATCCCGGACCAGTTCCGGCACGAGATCGCCACCGCATTCAATCTAAAAGGCCGCGGGTTGATCGTGTTAACCTCTTGCAGCCATCGCGGGGTAGTCAACGCGATCAAACAAGCGCAAGCGGCGTCGGGCATCAGCAAGGTTCATGCGGTGATCGGCGGCTTCCACCTCGCGCCCTATAAAGAGGACTATGTGCGCGACACGATCACAGCGCTGAAGGGTATCGACATCGACTACGTCGTTCCACTGCACTGCACTGGTGAGCCGTTCTACGAAATGGCAAAGACCGAGATGCCGAGCAAGCTCCTGCGCTCCTACACGGGTACACGCTTCATCTTCGCTGCCTGAGCAAGAAGGACACACGCAATCCTAGCACTTGCGGCCGCGAACGGTGGCTGGGTGAAGGGCTGCGCCATAGCGAACGGGCGATCGATTTGCATTTTTCGAGGAACCAAAGCCCGAAAACGGGGTCCCGAAATACGCAAAAGGCGCGCGGTCCCGCGTACCCGCGTCGCGAGGGCAGGCCCAAAGTACCTTTGAAAGCTTAGGCGCCGCCGGCCCGGCGCAAGATCACTGCTAGCGCGGCGAGTAGCGCCCGCGGTAAAGCCGGCTGCATGGCCGCCCGCGCTAGGCGATCAATCCTTAAGCCAACGGCTCTGGCTAACTCAGCGCACCTACGCTTGTCGCTTTCACCTAGCTAGGCTGCTTTCGGGCACTAAGCGGACATTAACTAGCAGATAAGACCCGCTGATTCTGGTCGAAGATGCCCCTTCTGCGACCTCGGGTGATGTCTGCATTTCCCCCGCTGTTGAAGCTTGCGGAGTCCTAGGCCTCGCATCGGCGGCGCGCTGCCCAGATCGCGCGCTCCTTTCAAAGCATTCCAATCAAAATAAAGAGCCCAACCTCGGCCAGGAAAGTGACGCTCATGATGGCGACCGTAAAGAACACGTCGCTCGCCGATAGCGGGTTCATGAATGTCTCGCACCTTGTCCCGGCCGAAATCCATGAGCCGGTCATGCAGCTTGCGTCTGAAGACCGCCGGGACCGAGACAAGGTCAACAGTTGGGGTACTTTCGGGAGCCGCCGCTATGACGGCGCGATCCGGATGCCCGGCTCGTCGACCCAGGCTTCCCGCGCAAACCACGCGTGATCGGTGCGGCAGATTGGACAACGGGTGCGCGAGAAAAACACCGCGCGGCGCCCAAAGTTCTCGCGATCAGTCTGGATACCGGTGGGAATCGCGTGTCCGGTTTGCGGACATTTGACCATGACCATTCCCATGTTGCCCTCCCTTGCGATTTGTCTTTGTTGTAGTTTGCAGAAAAGCACCGGCCGGTTGGAATGCGCCTCTTGTCGGTGCGCAGTACTTGGGGGGCATCGCGCAACTTGTTGATCGAGCATAGGGCAGTGGGGGGCGTGCTCGCTCAGCTCGGCGTGCTCCAACCGGCCGGATCCCTCCTCAAACGAATCTGGATGTGAAATTGAGCGCGCTTTTCTAGCCGCCGCCTTGGTGGAGAACCCTGGTGAGGTGCTTCCTGATCGGCTCACCCGTTTCCGTCGCGAGCTTCTGCGCAAGCGCCCACAATTCCTTGTTCTGGTCGGAGGCGGTGTCGAACGCCTTGCGCGCTTGCGCCGCCGACAAGGTATAGACATCGGTCGCTGACTTGCTGCCGAACAGATGGACGAAGAAATCGAGCGCAGAAGCGGCATTGGCGTTTGAGATTTCGAGCACCTTGAGCCCGTAGTCGGTCGTGCATCTCGCATTGCTCGAATAGGTCTCGCGCAGCGCCTCCGCCATCTCTTCCGAGGCGGCCTTGATCTTCTCGCAGCCTTCCCGTGCGCGGGCGAGGCCTTGCTCGGCAAGCTCGCGCCCCACGCCCGGCAAGGCGGCCTTCGAGAAATCCAACCATGGCATCCCGAAAACATTCGTTCCGTTCGGCGTCAATTTCATTTCGCTTTCACTCACGCAACATTCCCTTTCTCAAGCGAAAGCATTCCTCGCAACGCTCGCTTGCGTCACGAGAGCTCACGCTCTGTGTTCGATCAGATTTTGGATGAGCCTTGAGTTAGCCCCGACCCATACGACTTTGTGCTAAGAGAAAACGGGACTGTCGGTTCGGTTTGCGACTCTCGCCCAAACTTTTTTGAGATTGTCAACACAAACGAAGGTATATGTGAGGAGTGCTGTGCATAACAGGAATATCCCAAGGGTTTGGGAAGTTCCGCGTTGCAAAGGAGGCCGGCGCTAGCTGCGTTGGGATGCGCTACGTTCGAGCAACAACGGACATCACGCAACGTGCCGTTGAGGGCGGTCCGGACTTCGCATCAGCGATCCTTTTGACCGCTGCAGACGCGGTGGTCGATGTCAGCTTCTGGCTCTTCTCGACCGCCCACGAAACTTGCTCGATGTCGGCTGTCAGAGGTGATCCCGACGTCATCGGCACGGGCCCAAATCTCCGCTCGTGACCCAACTCCGACATCACCCCTCTGGCACCCCGGCCATGCGCATACCCTCTAGGATGCGCTCGCGTTTGACGAGGTACGTCGGATTGTTGCTCGGTGTCTGGCGTTGGAACCGGTGGATGGTGAACCCTGAATTGAGTGCAAGCCCCGCCTGCGCAGCCGCCCGTGCCTCGTCAAGCGACCCAAGCAGTGCCAGCGCCGCAGCGAAATGGAAATGCGCGAGTGGGAAATTGCGGTTAGCCTCGATGCTCCGGCGTAGCCACGCGACCGCCTCGGCGTTGGCGTTCAGATGAACGCTCGCGAGGCCTGCCCACATCATCCATCGGTGGGCGAAGACATCGCGGGGAGAGAGGCGCAGCGCTTCGTGGACGTGGCCCTCGGTCTCCCCGGGGCGATCAAGAATATGCTTGGCAAGACCGATCCAACCATGAGCGTTAGCTAAATTTCTGTCCAGTGCCAGCGCCTGCTCGCATTCAGCAATACCTTGGGCCGCGCGGCCCGTAAAAATATACACCGCGCCCAGATACAGGTGGGCCGGCGCATATTGCGGAGCTAGAGACAAAACCTTGATCAAGGTCACCTCGGCCGCCGCGAGGGGCATGGCCCGGTCGTCAATAGAAAAGTTAGCGCCCCGATTAAAGTCAACTATTGCCGTGCCAACCAGTGCTTCGATACTGCCTGGATCGAGCACCAAGGCACGTTCGAAAAAGCCGCGCGCTCGCGCCAAGTGTTCGTTGGACAGCCCCTTATGTAAGCAAGCGGTGCCCTGGAAATACAAGTTCATCGCATCGGGATGCAGCGAACGTTCCGCGCGCCGCGCCTCGGCCGCGACTAGCTGGGCATCCAGCGTATTGGCGAGCCGTGATACGATTTCGTCCTGCATATCGAACAGGTCGGCGACAGGCTTGTCGAAGCGTTCGGCCCAAAGGTGATTGCCTGTTTCGGCGTCGATCAGCTGCACGTTTACTCGAAGTCGGTTGCCGCCACGCTGCACCGAGCCTTCGAGCACGTAGCGGACGTTCAACTCGCGCCCGATTTTCTTGACGTCTACGGCTTTGCCCTTGAAGGTGAAGGCCGTGTTGCGGGCGATGACGAACGAACTGCTGATGCGCGATAGATCCGTGGTCAGGCTCTCGGTCACGCCATCAACGAAATAGTCTTGCTCAGGATCGCCTCCGATGTTCGCGAACGGTAGCACCACCATGGACAGACGCGGTGCTGAAAGGGCGCCCGCCGGCATGCTGCCGCCCCTCATCGCCGGGCCAAGCTCATCCCGGACCATGGCATAGGTCCGGATCGGGCGAGCGATGTTTTTGAGGTTCTGTTCGCCCAGATCGACGAACTCAACCCCGACCTTGCCTCGGACCTGATCGTAGGCAGAAGATGAGATGCAGATGCCGCCAGGTTCTGCGATGCTCTCGAGCCTCGCTGCAATATTGACGCCGTCTCCAAAGATGTCATTCGGCTCGACGATTACGTCGCCAATGTTGACACCGACCCGGAAAGCAATACGCCTATCCTCCACCTCAGCGCCTGTAAGTTCCTTGATGCGGTTCTGAAATTGCACAGCAGCGCGGACCGCTTCCACCGCGCTTGGAAACTCCGCCAAGAACCCGTCGCCCGTATTCTTCACGATGCGACCGCCGTGTTCGGAGATCGCGGGCATGACACTGTCCGCGAGCAGCGCTGTCAGTTTGGAATGCGTAGCCTCTTCGTCATGGTGCATGAGCCGCGAATAGCCAGCCACATCGGCGGCCAATATCGCCGACAGCCTGCGCTCCACCCGGAACGGCCGTTCTTCTGCCATGGCACGCAATCCAACCCACAGCACACTGTATGACGGACCAGGCGGCAATGCCAAGCGCGCCGTGACGGGATGCCCTCCCAGGCTGATGTCGGTTATTGGCCCTTCGCGACATTTGCACCGCCACCAGACCTCGGTCGCGAACGGGGCATAGCGGAAGTCGACGGACAGCCGAGTGTTGCAGATGGCGACGCTCGTGACCCGGAGCAGACCTTTTCACGCAGCCCGCCGACCGCCGGCTTTTGACGCCAGCCGAACTTAGATTATTTTTTCGGAGCCGCGAACCGTTTCTCATTTTTTAAGCCTCTAAGTCTCTAGGGCGTCAGAAACGACGCTACAAAGGCAGGAGGTTGCTATGCTGTACAAGAAGAACGTGGCTGGCTGGGAAAGTTGGGTCCGGCTCTTGGCTGGGGCAATTATGATCGCTTGTGGGCTACTAGGCCTTAAAGGTATGCCCGTTGGATACCTGATCGCCGGTGTCGGGGTCCTGACCGCGCTTACAGGCGTTTTCGGATACTGTCCGGCATGCGCAGTAAGAGGTCGGAAGCTGCGCGCCGAACCATGAGCACACCTTTTTCATCGCCGAGCACGTTGGAAGCGGCAATAGGCGGGGACGCTGACGCCATCCTGGCGCTGCTCAAAACGTCGCAGCCCGACATACGCCGGTACGCGCGAAGAACCTGCCGCACGACAAGCGATGTGGAAGACGCGGTTCAGGAAACGTTATGGATCGTGTATCGTCGCATTGGTCGTCTCCAACGTGCCGGAGCCTTTTCCCTCTGGCTTTTTCAGATAGTTCATCGAACCTGCTTAAGATTGGCAAAGCAGCATATAGGCCTTCCCGATGACATCTCTTCGTTGGAAAATGACCTGCAGCGTTCGGAGAGGCCAGAATCAGAACTTCGCATCGATATAGCTGCCGCGATCCAGTCGCTGCCGAGCCACTACCGGCAGGTGCTCATTTTGCGGGATGTGGACGAAATGACGATCAGCGAAATAGCGCAATCGCTGGAGCTAACCCGAGAAACTGTGAAGGCTCGACTGCATCGCGGTCGAGCGCTCGTGCGTGAATATATAATGCGCTGAGGAGTCAAAATGTTCGCCAGCAGTTCACTCACCGAGCACCTTATCCGAGGTCTTGTCGGAATTGGAGCTCTCTCGACGGCGGTGTGGGTCGGGACAGACGCAGGTTGGCCTGCAGTACTAGGTTCCGTCATTCTGGGGCTAGTATCATTAATGGCCTTTCGAGGATGCCCGGTCTGCTGGTCTATAGGCCTGTTTTCGATGGCACGCCGGTCGTTGGCCTCGCTGTAATCGGGTTCACTTCTGCTTATGGATTCCAATTCCAGAAATTTGACACAGAGGCTACTGATCGAGACCAACCCGAGTGTGCCCAGTTACAAGCCGTTGCGTTGCCTGAACGGGCAAAACACCCCAGGCCAAGGGCAATCAGCACCACCAAAAATATTTCACTTTACCGAAATTCGGATATGGCGTATCCATTGCGGCGACCCGGCCCAAGGAAGAGGGGCGTATCGCGATCGTCACGAAGGCGGGCCGGGCGGCGGTGGGCGTGGGTCACATCGGCGCGAAGGGTTTTGCAGGGCGGGTAACCGTGAGCAAAGGCCTCGCGCATACGACCGGTGTGATCGGCGTACGGCCAAATCGTGTCGTCCTGGCGCCCGGGGTCTGTGCGCCAAGTCTTGTGGTGATGTGGCGGCCCAACCGGGCACGTGCATCAGCCATCTGCAAGGCGACGGGGGCAATGGTGCATCGCTCCCCGGGGAGAGCACGACATACGCCGTTCCAACCACTGCGCAGGGAAGGCCGGGATGTCCTGGCTACACCTGTATGCCGCTGTGCAGATTTTCTCACTGCAATTTCGCACAGTGGACCGCGGGTGCCAGCGGGCTCCCGGTCTTCCCTGCGCCCTTGTGTCCCAGAAATCTGTCAGAATGTGCAAACGGGCGGTTGGATCAGAACCGCCCGTTGCTGGAACTGAGCCCGTTGCGCCCAAAGGCGAGAGAGCCTGTGAAAGAGCGAGGG
>Ga0209700_104960_pt1 | contig 23203 bp, 10 predicted proteins | sample SiratroredBW_FD_187528 | JGI IMG/M metagenome (GOLD analysis project Ga0209700, IMG submission 187528) | Root nodule microbial communities of legume samples collected from California, USA - Siratro red BW (SPAdes) (version 2) | ecosystem: Host-associated > Plants > Roots > Nodule | place: USA... | reverse complement strand
CTCTGAATCAATGTCTGCAAAGCTAGACTACGATATGCCTCTTGCTCACCCTCACTGGTTCTCACCAAAATCTGGCATTTACCATAGCAAGCATGCCCATGTAGACCTTCCCAGCAACCCTTTCCTTGACACTGTCTCCTTCATTTTTTTCCCACCGCCATGATGGGGTTTCGGCCCTTATTGATTCCTAATTAGGGTGTTCCATTTCCTACTCAAAGTTGCTACCTTTGGTCAAATCTGTCGCCTCAGCTTTGATAAGAAAAAGTAAATATTTATTAATATATGAATACCATTATAAATAATAAAGAACAAAGGAGAAAAAAACACATTCTATCTAATTCAATTGGCACTAAACCTTTAATAATTAAGAACTGATTTTAGTATCTGAATATCTTTTATATATATATTTCTCCTTATTCCAGATACTAGAGACTGAAAATCGACCAAAAATCAATTAAAGTTGATATCTTAAAAATATTGTTGTTAGCCTCAGCCTCAAGGTTGTTTAAGAACACAATCAATAAAAAATTCAAATTACATTCTATCAATTCCATTTATATGCATGGTAACTCTTGTTTTCTTCATACTTTTCTAAATTAATTACATCTCTCTCACGTTGTTTTAGCATATATTTATATTTTCCGTAATAAATAAAACTTGTAATAAATTTTGCATAAAAACTGTATTTTTCTATTGTAATAATTTATTTTCGTGGACTTAATCAGGTAATTTTTGATTTATGTTATTTTTTTTAGATGTTTGATTGAACTTATTTTTGTTGTGATAAAGTCCCGACTTACAAAGCTTATGTTTGCGTATAAAGACATTTTTGTAATTTCGCTAGTTACAAACTTGTTTCAACACTTTATAATAACATTGTAGTTGAATATAATAAGACAGTGCAGTTTGTTTCAACACTTTATAATAACATTGTAGTTGAATATAATAAGACAGTGCAGTTCAATATAATTGAATATAATAAGACGTGAAATTCATTAGACACACTTGTATAGCTTTTAGTTGATAGTTCTTAGATTTGTTACATAATAATGTTTAGGATTCATGATTTAGGATTTAGTTAATAGTGGTTTTGTTTTTAGTCTTTTAAAATTCTCTCTTCTTCTCTAGTTAACAGTGCTTTTGTTTTTAGTCTTTTAGAGTTTTCTCTTCTTCTCTTCTCCTATGCAATTCCTCTTCTTCTCCCTCCTATGCTTTCTGATTTTTACATTTTTTTGCCTATGATTTATCCTACACATGTTTTCGATAAAGAGAATTAATCTCTAGAAGAAGAAGATTGTCAAACAATTTTGATTTTATTTTTCTTCTCTACTTGAATTCTTTTATTATTCAGTTATTGTTTGCTTGTTTTACTGCATAAACCCATTGGTTTATTGCTTTCTTCATAAAACAAAGAAAATAGATTTGATTTCTTGTGTTCAAAGGTTTAAGAGAGTTAAGCATAGTTATTTGATATTTTCATATTTTTTGACTTTTTGGACTGAAATTCTCTTTGTTGTTTTTAGTCATTTCAGTTCTAATTCATTATTACTGTTTTCAATTTTTGTCTTTATGTTTCTCAGATGATCCTTAATGAAGCCCATTTCATTTCCTGTCTCTACAATTCAGAAACCCTCATTTCTAATTTGTGAAAGAAAAGAAATTCTCTAATAAACTCTATCCATTTATATTTGTTTGGACTTGTTTAGGTCTTATTTAGATTGATTTTATATTATATTAGGAAACTTACTTTTATTTTAAAAAGTGAAAGCAATATCAATGTATACCCAACTTATTTATATAAAATTAAAATTAACTTCAACGATGATGTGCTGTTTAATTGAGACTCGATATATTATTGAGGATGAATAAAGAAATCATCTTGTAACTAAAATATAAGAGACAGTCAAAATATACTAATTTCAAATTTATATAAAAATAATTTTTAGGATTATCAAGATTAGTGATCCAACTCAAACATTACTATCCTATATTAATCAAATTTTTAGTTTGGTTGAAAATTTAAAAAAAAAAAAAGACAAAAAATTTAATAGTTTAAAAGAAAAATGAGAATGGTATACCGATAAAACTATATTAAGAAGAATACTATTAACAAGAGTGTTAAGAAGAACGCCAATAACAAGAATATTATGACAACAAAAATGACAAAAAAATTCAAGTGTGATCGTAATTGGAGTGATAGAATGAGAAGAAAAATTAGATTAGATTTCTTCTTCTCCTACAAAGAGAGTTAAAGTTAGGAATGGTGCAATATGTCAAGAGGAATACTAATCACAAGAATTTCATGACAACAAAAATGACAGAAAAACTCAAGTGTAATCGTGATTGTAGTGATAGAATAAAAAGAAAAATGATATTAGAATTCTTCTTCTCCTAACAAAGAGAGTTAAAGTTGAGAGTGGTGTACCAATAGATCTATGTCAAGAAGAACACTAATAACAAGAATGTCATGACAACAGAATTGACAAAAAAATCAAAGTGTGATCACAATTGAAAGAGAAGAAAAATTAGATTAGAATTCTTATTCTCCTAAAAAAATTTATTAAAATGCAAAAATAAAATAAATACTAAATCAGCCCATTAATAACTAGTTAAATTTACTTACATGTGTTGTTGATTTAAATATGACATCCTAACAAGATCAATTCTATTTACACAATTTTTGAAGCCTGATATTTATCATCTTTATTCATTATATCTTCTAGTTATTTTTTCTTCTATTCTTTTAGAAGAACAACAAATATGTTTCACTTTTTTATCCTATGTTTTCTAAATATTATATCTTAAATTACATCCATATAATATAACATTCATATTTAAGAAGCATGACATTTTTTTTCAATTATCAAGATATCAATTCATCTTTGACATAAATAGAAATACATAAAAATAGAGATGTATATTACTTATTAGGTTTTAGTGGTTTGTGAATGAGTTTATATCATTTTTTTTCTTTTTAATTTTTGAACTCTGCATTTACCATCTATAATCGATTATGAAAGGATAATAGGCACATATATAAAATTATCTTCTTTACAATTTGAAAGACAAACCTTAATTGAATAATTAAATTAAATCTTAATATAAATATTTTTATTAATATTTTATAATTATTAAATTTATAAAAGTAAGAAATTGTTATTAAATTTATCAAAATTAAAAATAATATTTTCATAGTTAATTATTATAAAATTTAAAAAATTATCTGCATTGTAGATTAGTAGTGGAAATGCATGTGCGAAAATGGTACACATTTCTTAAGATAATATAAAGTAAAATAAATAAATAAATTTATTGTTTAAATTATATCAATCATTTAAAATTAATATATTTTAAACAATTTTACAGTTTCAATTATATAAATTTATAATTTTATACATTTTAATTATCTAAAATGTGTAATTTTTATTTCATATTGTATAAAATTAATAAAATTGTAAATTGTGTAATTAAGTTTTATTTATATGATTTCAATAGTAAATAAGTGGTTTTATTGTTGGATATAATAAATCTGAATTTTGATTAGAAGCATTTTATACCAACCTTTTCCATTACCTTAACATTTTAGTTCAGTTACTAGCATTATATATAGATATATATAATTGATTGGTTACAGAAATCAATTTATTTTATTATTTAAACTATATAAATAATTAAAAAATATATTTTAAATAATTTTATTGTTGGAATTATACAAATATACATTTTAAGTAGTTTTATTATTTAGATTCTAGAAATTTAAAATTTTATACAATTTGTAGAGTGTAATCAAACAATAATTAATTAATAAATATATATGATTTACTTTTAGTTTTGGCCAACAACTATAAAAGGTTTTTATTTTAAATGAAAAACTAAGAATGACAAACAGTTTAATTAAAAAAAAAAACCATACTTACTTTTCTTTTTAAGATGTTTGATTTTTAAAATAAATAATTAAGTAAAATTCATGCATTGAAAAAAAAATTCTGAAATAAAATTAATATAAAAGAGAATTAATGCACAAAAGAAATAATGAACTAATAAAGAACTAGAAATTAAATCTTATAAAAACTCATAAAATACATAAAATTAAAGGTGAATCCAGAAGCATAAGACCTGAAGTTTCCTGAAGCGTGAAAGTAAATTATTGGTGAATTTGAATGGTAGTAAGAGTAGAAACAAAGTTACTAACAAAAAACTAAGAAAATATACCAGAAATTAACAAGGTCACTAAACTTGAATATAAATATTATTGTTCTTTTTATTATTTTCTTTTAAACTTTATCATGAAAGTGCATAATTTTTGTCAATCTTCTAAAAATACTGTATACAAGTTTATTTCAACAATTATTTTACATTATATTTATACTATCTTTCACATAACATATTATATAAATATAAATTTATTTTTTATTATATTAAATATATAAGAATTTAAATTATTGATTTGTTATCCAATACATGACACAATATTAAAATATGTTATTTAATTATTTTTTAATTACGTTATACGTTAATAAATCATAAGTGAATCTTTTCACTCAGTGTAATTTTAAAAGCGTTATTTTTAAATTTATCAAATATTAAAAGAAAAGTTAAATGCATTTGAGTTTCAATGACCTTTGTAATTAAAAAAAATTATTTATATTGATTCTTATAATATTTTATCAACATTAAATATCAACATTATTACTTTATGGGAATGGTATTCAAAGTAGACCCCATCAAATTATTTGTATTGATTTGTGTCTATAGCCATTAAATATAGACATCATTACTTGGTATTTAAAATAGACCACCAAATTATCTTGTACTTGTGCTTATGTTTATTCTTTTATTTGTTTTTTGTGGAACGTTGAAGAATAATTAAGTAAATTAAATCAATAAGGTTAACAAAACATAATAAATAAAGTATTTGATAAATTTATATATTTTATATTTTTTTAGTTAGACTAGTTGTAAAAAACAAAAAAAAAATTGTGTTGAGTTTATAGACTCTTTCATATAAATTCATATGCTTAGATATGTTATGATAAAGATTTTCAATAACCTTTGTAATAAAAAAAATATTTATATTGATTTGTCTAATAGTCTACCATTATCAACATCATTACTTTACAAGAAAGGTATTCAAAATGGATCCCACTAAATTATTTATATTGATTTGTCTAATAGTATATGACATTATTTTATAGGAAAAGGTACTCAAAGTAGATCACCAAATTACCTTATACTTATACTAATGTTGTCATATTATTTTCTTTTGTTTTATGGAATGTTGAACAGTAATTAAGTAAATTAAATTAGCAAGATTAACAAAACATAGTCAATAAAGTATTTAAAAAATATGTATATTTATATTTTCTTAGTTGGATTAGTTGTGAATATAAATTCTTTCATAATAAACACTAGTTATTATAATTAAGTAGCGATCAAATGAGAGTGCATAAAATAAATCCTTATAGTTTGATATGTTATTATAAATAATTTCAATCACCTTGGTAATAGAAAAAAAAATTATATTAATTTGTCTAATAGTCTTTTGATAATAGTTATTTATATACTTGATTCCGTCTAAAGTTTTACCTCATATTTTAATAATTCTTCACTTAAATCATTAGCAGAATCAGATTATTCAATATCTAAATAATGGATAAACTTTCACTTAATAATTTCTTCCTCTTATGCGTTCAACAGTGTTGAATCTTATTTTTTAAAATCCAATCTCAATATCTAGTGCCTTACTAGTGTTTATTTTTTTTTTTCTATTCAGTTAGTTTCACTCAAATCAAATAATGAAATGATTAAGTTATTTTTATATATGTAATCTAATTTAAATATCTATAATTATTAATAAAAATTGTAACTGTTTTTAGTTATATGATTAATTAATTATTAATATAATTTATTTTATTATTTTATCTTTTAATTTTTAGAAGTATTTTTTAAATTCAATTAATTTAGTAATAGTAAAAAATTACTTATAATAAAATTATAAAATTATTTATTTTATAAATATAATTTATAAATTTAATAATTTTTAATTAATAATTATAATAAAATTATGTTTTTATTTTTGTGATCCTAAAGAAAAATAATAATACATATTTGTGTAGACATATGTTTCTACTAATATGTAATTAAAAAATAGATTATTAACTGATTAAAATTAAAATAAATATGACTTTTCAAATAATTTTTATGAAATAAAATAAACTAACAGTTAAATTCTTTTGTGTTGTCGATATACAATCTTTTTATTCTTAATTTTAAAAATATATTACAAATATTATCTGAATAAACGAATTATCAGAATTATCAGTTAAGGTATCATTCAAAATTGTACGTATTCTAGAACCTTTTATATGAAAATAGCCCTTATAATTACTCATTAACTTGTTTTGTTTATTTAATAAAACTTTTTATTTAAAAAATATTTAATAAGAAAGCTGAATACACGACAAAACTTGTTTTTCCAACTCAGTGAATAATCAGAGTGCAGCATTGTTCATTCGTCCCATTTCGTAGCATTAAATACTATTTTATTATATATTTAAATATTCATATAAATTATGAAAGTGTTCATAATATATCATAAGAAAATAAAATTATTTAAGTCAAAGATATTATTTCTTATATTTTATGATGCCAGTGTTGTTTTTTATTATTTTTCACAAATTAAAAAAAAATAGACAAGAGAGTTTAACAACTTTAATTTTTTTTTTCCATAAGTCAATTTATCACAATATTCTAAAATATTATTTCATTATTTTTTATCAAGTATCTGATTTTTGACAAATCTTATTTATTTATCATTCTCAAATTTTACAATGACAATTCCTTTACTTTCATATCTGTTATTTTTTTTTATATAACCTTTGACTAATTTATAAAAGTATAAAATAACTTCAGAACTCCAACTAAAGAAGCACTGTAAATGCAAAATAACTAGCATCATCTTAAAAAAATAAACTCAAACCTTTTAGAGTAATGGTACTAAATTGTACCATTTTAACACAACAGACTAAAAAAATTAAGCTCAAAATCTATCACAACATTTAAAAATATTACTCCATTGCATAGGTCAAAATTTTGCACTGCAATTTAACAACATAGACCCTTTGCTAACACCACCAAAAACAAAACTAACTCTGATTAATTTATTAAATTATAATAAGGAAAATCTAAAAAATAGTTATACTTCGATCATCTTATCTGACACGTCCAATTATATATATATATATATATATATATATATATATATATATATATATATATATATATATATATATATATAATTGATTGGTTACATAAATCAATTAATTTTATTATTTAAACTATATAAATAATTAAAAAAATATATGTTTTAAGTAGTTTTAATATTTAAATTCTGGAAATTTAGAATTTTATACAATTTGTAGAGTGTAATCAAACAATAATTAATTAAGAAATATATATGATTTACTTTTAGTTTTGACCAACAACTATAAAAGGTTTTTATTTTAAATGAAAAACTAAAAATGACAAACAATTTAATTAAAAAAAAACTATACTTACTTTTCTTTAAGATATTTGATTTTAAAAATAAATAATTAAGTAAAATTCATGCATTCAAAAAAAAATTCTGAAAATAAAATTGATATAAAAGAGAATTAATGCGTAAAAGAAATAATGAACTAATAAAGAACTAGAAATTAAATCTTAAAAAAAAAAACTCAAAAAATACAGAAAATTAAAGGTGAATCCAGGAAACATAAGACCTAAGACCTGAAGTTTCGTGAAGTGTGTGAAAGTATATTATTGGTGAATTTGAATGGTACACCAAGTGTAAGAGCAGAAAAAAAGTTACTAAGAAAATGTATAAGAAATTAACAAGGTCACTACACTTGAATATAAACATTATTGTTCTTTTTATTATTTTTTTTTAAACTTTTACATCATGAAAGTGCATAATTTTTGTCAGTCCTCTAAAAATATTGTATACAAGTTTATTTCAACAATTATTTTACATTATATTTATACTATCTTTCACAAAACATATTATATAAATATAAATTTATTTTTATTATACTAAATATATAAGAATTTAAATTAAAGTTGGTTTTGATTTATGTATTGATTTGTTATCCAATACATAACACAATATTAAAATATGTTATTTAATTATTTTTTAATTACGTTGTACATTAATAAATTATAAGTTAATATTTTCACTCAGTTTAAAATTAGTTATCAGTGTAATTTCAAAAACATTATTTCTAAATTTACCAAATATTAAAAGAAAAGTGAAATGCCGGTGAGTTTTAAAAGAAAACCTAAATTATTAAAGAAAAATAACTTACTTTTAAAAACAACTCAAATATTAAGAAAGAATCTTGAAAATGCATCTCGATATCATGTTAATATTGTTTTTGTTAAACATAATGAATAAAATATTTAGAAATATGTATATTTATATTTTTTTTAATTGGATTAGGTAGGATAAATAATCGGTAAATTTATAAACTCTTTCATGATAAAAACTAGTTGTAATAATTAAGTAACATCAAATGAGAGTGCATAAGATAAATCATATGGTTAGATATGTTATGATAAAGATTTTCAATGACTTTGTAATAAAAAAATTATTTATATTGATTCTTCTATTAGTTTACCAACATTAAATATTAACATCATTACTTTATGGGAAATGTATTCAAAGTGGATCTCATCAAATTATTTATATTGATTTGTGTATATCGGCAGTAAATATAGATATCATTACTTTATTGAAAAGGTATTCAAAGTGGACCACCAAATTACCTTATACTTGTGCTTATGTTTTTATATTCTTTTATTGATTTTGTTTGGAATGTTGAACAATAATTAAGTAAATTAAATAAATAAAGTTAACAAAACATAATGAATAAAGTATTTGAAAAATATGTATATTTATATTTTATTTTAGTTAGACTAGTTGTAAAAAAAAAAACCGTGTTGAGTTTATAAACTCTTTCATTATAAATACTAGTTCTAACAATTAAGTAATGATTCATCAAATGAGAATATATAAGATAATTTCATATGATTAGATATGTTATGATAAAGATTTTCAATGACCTTTATAATAAAAAAAATATTTATATTGATTCGTCTAATAGTCTTCTGACAATAGTTATTTATATACTTGATTTGTCTAAAATTCTACTTTATATTTTAAAAATGTTTTACCTAAATCATTAGCAGAATCATCATATTATTTAATATCTAGACAATACATAAACTTTCACCTGATAATTTCTTCTTCTTATGCGTTAAACATTGTTGAATTTTATTTTTGAATTTTATTTCTAACATCTGATTTCAGTTTGATTTCAGTCTGATTTCAGTATTTAGTGACTTAATACTGTCTATTGTTTTTATTAAGTTACTTTCACTCAAATCAAATAATAGAATGATTAAGTGCGTAATCTAATTTAAATATCTATAATTATTAATAAAAAATTGTAAGTATAACTTTTTTTAGTTATATAATTAATTAATATTATTTTTATTAATATAATTTATTTTATTGTTTTATCTTTAATTTTAGAACTGTTTTTTAAATTCAATTAATTAGTATTAGAAAAAAACTGTTTATATAAAATTATTTATTTTATAATTATTTTTATAAATATATTTTATAAATAGAATTTATAAATTTAATAATTTTTTATTAATAATTATAATAAAATTATGTTTTTATTTTTGTGATCCTAAAGAAAAATAATAATACATATTTGTGTAAACATATGTTTCTACTAATATGTAATTAAAAAAAATAGATTATTAACTAATTAAAAATTAAAATAAATATGAATTTTCAAATAATTTTTATGAAATAAAATAAACTTACAGTTAAATTCTTTTTCTTTTGTGTTGTCGGTATACATTTTTTTTATTCTTAAATTTTAAAAATATATTACAAATATTATCTGTATATAAGTTATTGAATAAACGAATTATCACTTATGGTATTATTAAAAATTGTACGATACTCTGTAATTTTTCATATGAAAACAGCCATTGTCAATTACTTTTAACTTGTTTTTTGTTTATTCAATAAACATTTTTTATTTAAAAAATATTTAATAAAAAAGCAATACACGACAACACTCTTCTTGCATGTTCTAAGGAAAACCTGCTGTCCCCACTGTCCCCACACGTGATATTGGTTCCTCCAACTCAGTGAATTATCAGAGTGCAGCATTGTTCATTCGCCGCATTGCAAGCATTAAATACTATTTTATTATGTATTTAAATATTCACATAAATTATAAAATATTTATAATATATCATAAAAAAAATAAAATTACTTAAGTCAAAGATATTAGTTTGCAAGTGTTGTTTTCTATTATTTTTCACGAATTAAAAAAATAGATAAGAGAGTACAACACTTTATTTTTATTTTTTTCATAAGTCAATTTATCACAACATTCTAGAATATTATTAGATTATCTTCTTTTCAAGTACGTGATTTTTGACAAATCTTATTTATTTATCATTTTCAAATTTTACAATGACAGTATAGTATTACTTTCTTATTTGATTTTTTTTACATAACCTTTGATTAATTTATAAAAGTATAAAAGAACTTCAGAACTCAACTCACTATAAATGCAAAATAATTAACATCATCTTAAAAATTAAACTCAAACTTTTTAGAGTGATGACACTAAATTGTACTATTTTAACACAACATTCTAAAAAATTTAAGCTCAAAATTTATCACAACATTATGAAAAACAGTAGTCCATTGCATAAGTCAAAATTTTACACTACAATTAAACAACATAAATCCTTCTCTAACAGCATAAACAAAACTAACTCAGATTAATTTATTAAATTATAATAAAAAGAAGTCTAGTAAACAGTTCTGCTTCTCTCACCTTGTCTTACACGTCCAGCTTCCGAAACGGTGTCCTCAAACCCCACCAATCTGCAATTATCGCCGTTCACAGCCATTTGAACCGGTTCTGCATTTCTGCGACACGCACCAAACCACTTGTTCTGCATGAACCGGTTCCTCCTCCACGGCGGAACTGGAAGGCCCTTGGTCCTGAAACTCAGACTCAAGGCTTCACACAGTTTTGAAACGGTGCGTTTCAGTTTCTCTGCACATCCAACAAAGATGCTGGGAACAGTGGCAAGCACATCTGAAAACTGTTTTGTTGGCCGGGCAATTTCAAACTGTGCACGGAAGTCAAGGTCCACAAAGTATCGCCACGTGACAGCTTCTGAGTGGATCACGTCGATAAATTCATGGCTCCAGCGAGAAGTGTCCTGCTTGGTCTCGCACACCGCCGCGTTGTGCCGCCTTTCCCAGAGAAATGCTGCAACTTTCCGGCGGAAGAGCATCCTGTTTCTCTCTCTTAAAAATGCAAACTTCTCCACTGCCTCAGAGACATGCATGATAAGTAAGTTGCAGTAAGGGTCCTCATTGGTGGGAAGGGAGATTGCCACATTGGCTGAGTCACTCACCAGACTGGGTAAGTCTTTGGTTGAGTCGACTCGGTCGCAGTCTGAGCCATCGAACACAGAGTCCTCGTCGCTGCTGGCCTTATCAATGTCTCCTTCGAGAAAACCGTGGACAAGGTAAGATAGGGAGAGAGAGTCGCTGTCGTCAGAGTATTGGGTACCAGACTGAAATTTCCACTGATCGGCGCCGAAGAGACGGGCTCGGGCGTGTTCATCAAATGGGTCAGTGACTCTTTTCTTTCTTGGGAAAGTTGGCATTTGCATTTTGTGAGATTGAGAGAGGAAAAGCAAGAATTTTGTCAATTGGGTTTTGATGTGAGCGGGGAGAGAACACTGGTGGTTTTAAAGAGAGGGGAAAAGAGAAATGCAATAATGGAAAATGGAGAATTTTGTGGAGAATATTCGGAAAACTAGTTTGCACTTTGGTGGTGTGATTTTTAGTTGGAAATTAATTTATAATATGCTTCAAAAAGTTTGGCATATCCTCTGTAAGATTGATTGAAGTACAGTTGGGAGGCATGTACTACACATTTAAGGAAAATAACAGAGACGTGACTGCGAAATAAATGAAGTTACAGAAGGGGGAAATACTTGTACTGTAAATTCTGAGGGTGCAAATGCCATTTTTTTTGAAAAACTTCTGTATTAAGATAAATGTTATATAAAGTTTTACATGGTTAGTTAATTTTCATGTTATTTATTATAATGATAAAAGTCTACTTTTGTTCTGAATCATGAAATAAAATTAAAATATTATATATATATATATATATATATTTATATATATATATATTAAATTTATTTCACTTGAAACTTGAATTCATCTGTTATATTACTCATCTTTGTGAGGGGTTTTCAGATATTATGAAATATTATTTTTAACCAAAGACCTACTATTTTAAGTAAATTTTTAGTAAAATATTGTCTTAACGATGTGAGAATAGCAAAAAGAATACAGTTTATGCAATTAAAATAATGAAATAACTTAAGAAAATATCCTATTAGGTTTAAAGAGTTAAAGAAAATACTTTTCTTTCTTTTATCATCCAGACAAGATAATAAAGTGTATAAAAATTGAAAGTGGAGTTAAGTTTAAACTCAAAAAGGAATAGTAGTGATATTGTAATTCTTTTATATCTAAAGAAAGACCTATTATAATTAGGAAAGTTTATATTGTTATCTAATTAAAGGTACAGATTTAATTAAATGTAAAAATTTAAATATATTGAATGATTGATATGTAACTATTCTTTTATATTTAATAAGTGAATTCATCACCTTCAATTATCAATTTTGTTTTTAATAGTTAGTTTAATTATTTCAGCACCCACAAATAAATATGTGATTGCCATTAATGTATGTCTAGATTGTTTTTTGTTCATCATAAATAGAAAATTTCTTAAAAATTTGATTTGTTTATCTTTATTATAATAAGATATTGTTTGATGTATATCAAGTTATTCTCAATCATGCATAAAAGTTTAAAATATTCTATAACTTTGATAATCTTTTGATTCCATCTACTAATTCAATAAGTCTTTCGGAAATGAAATTCAAGTATATTTGTTATTATCTTATATGAAATTAAAAGAATAAGTCAATCTGAACATAGCAATTGTTCAAAATCCTCCTAAAGTCTTTCCTTAATAATACTTCTCATTTGTCACTTAATAGAGAAATTGAATTTCTAATTAATTTAATGCATGCAATTTGACCAATTTCAATAGTACCTTAAAGCTTCTATTTTATTAGTTGAAAAAAAGATAAAATTTTTAGATTTGTATAAACTATGTACTTAAATAAGTTCGCTATAAGAAATAAATACTCCCTTTCCAAAATATTCCAAATTACTTGATGCACCAATTGAAAAGAATTTTTGAATTATCTAAGATATATTTAAAGTAAAAATATCATCGAATAAGAGTGAAAACAAAAGATATATAAAAAAAAAACTAAATTTAGAACAATATATAACCATTATAAGTATAAAGTAATATCTTTGGTGCGAAAAATGCACCTATATTATACATAGACTATATGAATAAAAATTTGATCTAAGTTTAGATTATTTTTTAATTATTTTTAATGTTTAAAAAAATGTTCTATAATATATTCTTTAATTTTAGTTATGAATAACACGTATATATATAATTAATGTAAAAAAATATTTTTACAGAATAAGAATATGACCTTAAAAATATATGGTTTATATTTGTGTTTCTTTAGCTTTTTAATTATGATAAAAGCAAACATATATATATATATATAAAGTTAAATTAAGTTTTACATTATTAAGCAAATTCCGATATTTTATTAAATAACAATTTAGTCAGGCTGGACCACAATACTAGATATATATTTTTAAATAATTATCTATTAAAATAAATGACAAAAATTTATAAATAATATATATATATATATATTAAAAATAAAATATATTACACGTCTATTGTAATTTTCAATTATAGTTGACAATAATACAACACATGTCTCTTCCACTTTTTCCTTTTAGATCACACACTACATTCATTCTTCCTTACCAAAGTCATTTTCTAGGTGACCACCACTACACACAATTTCAAAGCTTCCTCTCCATTGTAATAACAATGCATTGCACTAACAGAAATATATTCTGATTTTAAAATATAATTATTTAAGTAAACAAAATGAGAAAATATTATGCTATATGATTTAATTACATTATTAAAAATAACAGGGACATAGCAAGAGACACAGGTGTCAGTTCTGATACTTGGGAAGAATAAATTGCATCCACTTTATAAATGAAATCGCGTTCACACTTTTTTGTTTTTTTATTTGTGCTTTCTTCTTTCTGGTAACAAAATAACTTTTAATTAGTAAGGTACAAATGATTATAAATTTCCATTTAAATATGCTAAAACATATAAAATGTTAGCTTGAATATAGATTAATAATAAAATTTAATTACTTAATCAATTAAAAACCTTCCATTTTACATCTTAAAAAAAGAATTTGTTTTTATTTTTTAACTTTCAAACAGTATATGCATGAAAGATGATAACCAGATAACCATGATCAGAGAAAAACAAGGATTGGGATTTGGAGGTTGAGAGAGCGTGTGAATTCAGAGAATTGGGTCATTTTGGTAAAATGAGTTCTCGTTTGGTATGAGAAAAGTTGAGTGAGAAGTTGTGACCTTGTTGAATAATGAGAATCATTATAGGTATATGATAAGGTGTTTTATTCTTAAATTAATAAAAACAGTGAAATTTTAGCACTAATGTTATATTTTTTTATTAAAAAATACTTCTTTGTTATTAAAATGTAAGATTTTGTTTGACTATTTCAAAATTTCCATCAATTTTAAAATGTTAAGGTTTGATCAATTTTCCCAATTGATATGTTATGTTAAATATTTAATTTTGAAGGAATTATTTCTTTTGTTTTAATTTTCATTTTATCAAATCAAATAAATTTATTTATATTCAAAACAAAAATACTAATTGATATAGATTTTAGAGTACATTTAAGATTTGGATCAACTTGTTAGGAGATGAAAAATATAAATTCATTAGTGAAAGAAATTAAGTTGGTATAATAATAGAGTTAGAAGAGGATACAAACATAAAAAGTGAGAAGCAATGCAAGAACAATAAAACAAAGTAAAAGAAAATAAAAAATAAATTTAAAAAAATAATGGGAGGAAGAACATGCCACCTATGAGGGAAAAATGACAAAGAGAGATAAAGTTGAAAATGATGCATCAATAGATCTATGTTAAGAAGAACACTAATGACAAGAATGTCATGACAACAAAAATGACAAAAGAACTCAAGTGTGACAGCGATTGAGGTGACAAAATGAAAAGAAAAATTAGATTATAATTCTTATTCTCCTAAAGAAACTTATTAAAACGCAAAATAAAAATTACTAAATCAGTCCATTAACAACTATAATTAACTTCACTTACATATGTTGTTGGTTTAAACAGATCATCGTAAAATTATCAATTTCTATTTACATAATTTTATTTTTGAAACCTGATATTTACCATCTTTATTCATTATATCTTTCAGTTACTTTTTGTTCTATTCTTTAAGAAGAATAACCAATGTGTTTCACTTTTTTTGTCCTAAATTTTGTAAATATTATATCCCAAAGGGTATCTTACATAATACAACATTCATATTTAACAAGCATGAGATTTTTCTTCGATTGTCAAGATAACATTCATATTTAACAAGTATGAGATCTTTCTTCGATTGTCAAGATACCAATTCATCTATGACATACATAGAAATAGATGTGTATATCACTTATGAGGTTTTGGTGGTTTGTGAAAGGACTTCGTGACATTTTTTCCTTCTTTTTTTAGTTTTGAACTCTCCATCTATCATATATCAATCTATTATGAAGGGGTAATGGACACATGTAGAAAATTATTTTTTACAATTTGAAAGACAAACTTGAATTGAATAATTAAATTAAATCTTAGCATAAATATTTTTATTAATATTTTATAATTATTAAAATTAAAAAATATTATTAAATTTATAAAAGTAAGAGATTATTATTAATTTTTTATAAAAAGTAAAAAAATATTATTAATTTTTTCATAGTAAATTATTATAAAATTTAAAAATGATTTGCACTATAAATTAATAGTGAGAATGCAAGGCCTGATAAAGCACAAGTAAATAAGTCTTTGAACAAGTCAGCGATAGATACTAGGATCCAAGAGAACAGGACTAGCAGCAGATACCAATCGGTGATGTTCCTCACATGAAATAGTTGCAGGCTTAGCACCTAGCAAGCTTGCTTTAGTGATGATGTCCAAAATGTATTTTCACTGGCAAAGGAAAATCCCAGTGGATGATCGGGCAACTTCAACCCCCAAGAAGTACTTTAGACGACCAAAGTCTTTCATGTAAAAGCATTTGTGTAAATATTGTTTAAATTTTCTAATCACAACACAATTATTTCCTGCAATCACAAAATCATCAACATACACCAAAACAACCAATTACACATTATTTTGACAAAGACTAAACAAGGAGTGATCTTTCTATGACTGCTGAAATCCAAAATGAGTAAGTGCAAATGACAATTTTGCAAACCAACATCGTGGAGCTTGCCACAAACCAGAAGGGATTTTTGAAGTTTACATACTAAGTTAGGCTGAGACACTTGGAACCCAGGATGGAGCTTAATGTATACGTCATCATCAAGGTCTCCATGAAGGAATGCGTTATGAACATCCATTTGGTGAAGTTCCCAATCCCGGGCTACTGCTACAGTGAGAGTTGTACGAATGGTCACCATCTTCGCCACCAAAGAAAACGTTTCATTGTAGTCCAGTACTTCCACTTGATGATTTCCAAGAATGACCATCCTTGCTTTGAATCTTTCTACTGTCCCATCATAATTGTATTTAATTTTGTAAATCCACTTACACCTAAGAGCTTTCTTTCCTAGAGGGAGATTTGTGAGCTTCCAAGTGTTGTTAACTTTCAGAGCCGGAATTTCTTTAGACATGACATCTCGTCATCGTGAATTTGTGACAGCTTGGGAGAAGGACCTAGGCTCCTACTAGATTTGTAATGAAACAACAAAAATACGATGTTGTTTGGAGAAAACATTACAATTCACAAAGTGTTGTATAGGATAGGACATACCTGGGGAATTTGATGGAGGCAGATGCTGGTAGGAAGGGCTCTTTTGGATCATGGCAGCGCTGACAAAATCGCACAACTTGGCGGAGGGTGATTCACTCAGTGTCCTTGGCTAAGGGGCATTTCCATGGTGGCTGCTAGCAAAGCATAACCCGACTCCGCTTCCACAGCTCTGGTTTCAAAGGCATCAACAACAGTTTCTTCGGGTTTTGCTGGGAGCTCATTTCCCCCTTTCTTCGATACTAGGTGCAGTAGAAGAGTGTTCTAGAGTCTCATTTAGGGTTGGAGAGTTGGGCTCACCCACGGAAGCATTGGAGATCAGCCCAATGGGAGTGTTCCGTTCAAAAAGAATTTCCAACACGAGAGGTGCAGTTTGAGCAGCCTGAGATTTTGTTGTTTGGGCTTCTGGGAATGGGAACACCTCTTCAATGAAATGAACATTACGAGAGACAAAGAAAACTTATTTTTCCAAGTCAAACAACTTCTATCCTTTTTGTCCAAATGGATACTCGACAAACACACATTTTCGGTTTCGACTATCAAATTTGTCCTTTGTCTTGCTTTAATTATGAGCATAACATAAAGAGCCAAAAACTCACAAGTGTTTATAGCTTGGAACTTTTTCATGAATAACTTCATACGGGGATTTTCCTGCCAACACAAAGGGCGATGTGAGATTGATTAGGTACCCAGCAGTTAAAACACACTCTCCCCAAAACTGAATAGGAAGATTGCCTTGAAATCGCAATGATCGAGCAATATTTAGAATATGTTTGTGCTTGCGCTCTACTCTTGCATTTTGCTGTGAAGTTCTGATACATGAAGTTTGATAAATAATACCATGTTGTATAAAATACTGCTTTAAGCACATGAATTATGTTCCATTATCAAATTGCACCATTTTGACACAATTGTTGTATTGTTTTTCAACCAAAGCAAATAAATTTTTCAATGTGATTGACACTTCCATCTTTTCTTTCAACAAATATATCCAAACTGTCTGTGAGCAATCATCCACAATAGTTAAGCAATATGAGGCTCCACATGATGATGGAGTTCTATAGGGTCCCCACAAGTCACAATGAATCAAATAAAAAATACTTGATGCTTGATAATCACTTAAAGGGAATTTATCTCTTATTTGTTTGGTTTTTTCACAAATTTTATTCACTTCCTCCCTTGTACATTTCTCACTTACATTGGGAATCATTTTCACAATTTTAAATGATGAGTGTCCTAATCTCTTTTTCCAAAGAGTCAATTGATTTTCAGTTTTTACATGACATGTTTGAGTCTTGTGCACCCCATGATACCAATAGAGCTCATCCTTCCCGTTCACCCACAACATTCAGCTTCCTCGAGGTGCGGTCCTACATAATACACAATTTATAGTGAATTGTACAACACAAATTTCTTCATTAGTTAATTGTGGAATAGAAAGTAAATTACATTTTAATTTTGGCACATAAAGAACATTTTTCAATTCAAGTCCTCCTTAAAGAACCACAATTCCTTTTGCTTGCAAGCTAGTACACGCTCAACATCTGGTAATCCAACTGGGCACCCTGGTATAGTCATTTTTTCACAAAAATTTTCCAAGGTACCTGTCATGTGGTTAGAGGCACCACTATCAATGACCCATAAATCCCAAATTCTCTTACTAGTCATTTTCTCATAACCATTTGAGTTTTGTTTGTTGATCATATCCACCAATTCCTTCCACTGCTCATTGGTCAAACCTGTCATATCAAGATTATTTTCTTTTAGGTTGTTCACATGACTGCCACTTGCTTCAGTGCATGCCACATTAGCACGTGCCTGAGTTCCTTGATTGTGCATACCTTGCCTTCCAGACCCTCTCCCAGCACCTCTTCCTTCATGCCTTGGTCGGTCACCCCACCACTTGACGTAACCCACTATTTGAAAACACACTTTCATGTCATGCCCGTTTTTTCTGCATTTGTAGCACACAACACATTCACCTCTCCCTCTAGACTTGTTGCTTACTTGTGTCGCAAGACCCACAACCAATCCCTTTCATCCACTGACTTGGTAATCGTCTTCATTCTCTCCTCTTGTATCAACATAATGTACACATGATTTAGTGAAGGTAAGGGATCTGTTGCTAGGATACTCAACCTCACAGTAGCGTAGCTAGCATCATCAAGTCCCATGAGAAATTGGTGAACCTTTTCTTCTTCCCTCCACTTCTCAAGTTGTGAGCCAATTGAACACTTGCATCCACCACAGGTGCATTTGGGAATCTGATCATAGTTTGCGAGTTCATCCCAAAGCACCTTTAGTTTCCCATAGTACGCAGCTATGGGCATACCCTCTTGTTTGCACCTTGTTAAATCTACCTTCAATTATTGTATCTAGGGCCCATTCACAATAGAGAAGTGTTCTATGATGTCCTCCCATAGCGTCTTTGCATTCTCCGCATATGCCACAGTGGTTCATAGGCTCGACTCAATTGTATTTAAAATCCATGAAATAATCACGGATTGGACTGTGCACCAATCCTCAAGTTTAGGTGCATCATTGTTTGGTTTCGTGTGAGTTTTGTCAATGAATCCCCACTTTCTCCGAGATCGAAATGAAATCTTCACAGCCCTAGCCCATTCGTTATAATTCTCCCCACGCAATTGCACTTGTGTTATTATGTTTCCTGGGTTATCACTCGCGTAGTGGTCGTATGACGAGTAATTCTTCTTCACACCTCCTTCTGAGGATTCTGTGGCCATGGTTCCTCGATTTCTCAGGTCTTTCTTTGTCCTTTTGTGTTTGTCAGGTATCAGGTATCAGAGCTTAGCGTGCTCTGATACAATAGTTTATTGACCTACTTTGTGAATATACAACTATTGCGAAAAATTGTGCATAATTATAGCAGTTATTTCCTAATATAAACAATCTGATTTGTAATCCTTATTCTCTACCGGATATAAATATGACAAAATGCTTATACATAAATAGCCAAATCTTCCAATTAATTACTATATCACAAATATGATATTTCCATACTTAACTTATAATCATTGTTAAGAATATATAAGATGAATTTCTATAGTTAGATATGTTATGATAAATATTTAATAAATTTCTTAATAAAAAAATTATTTATATTAATTTGTTTAATAATTTATCGACATTAAATATAAACATCATTACTTTATTAAAAAAATATTTAATGCGGACCACATATCTTACACTTATGTCTATGTTGTCATTGTTTTTCTTATTATGAAATGTTATAATATATATATAAATATTTTCTTAGTTCCACCAAATAAACGAACTATAACTTCAGATATCCGTCAAAAAATTGTAGGAGATGCTCCCATACTTTTTACATCAAACCCAATCCTAATAAATTACTTATTAATAACTTGTTTTGTTTATTTAATAAGATTTTTTATTTAAAAATATTTAATAATTAAGACTATTTTAATTAGATTATTAACTAATTAAAAATTAAAATAAATATGACTTTTCAAATATTTTCTTATAAAATAAAATAAACTCACTATTCAATTCTTTTGTGTTGTCAGTATATAATCCTTTTATTCTCATTCTCAATCTTTAAAAAAATATATTACAAATATTATCTTTCTACAAGTTATTGAATAAACTAATTATAAATTAAAATATCCATTAAATTTTTTTACCATGTTTCGATAATTTTTACATCAAACTAACCCTATTACTTATTAACTTGTTTTGTTTATTTAATAACATTTTTTATCTAAAAATATTTAATAATTATGTAAATATATGACAAGACTCTTTCAAATTAAAATATACGACAAGACTCTTTTAATTAGATTATTAACTAATTAAAAATTGAAATAAATAGGACTCTTCAAATATTTTCTTAAAAATTAAAATAAACTCAGTATTCAGTTATTGTGTTGTCAGTATATACTATTTTTATTCTCAATCTTTAAAAACTATATTACAAATATTATTTTTATACAAGTTATTGATTTAACGAATTATAAATTAAAATATGCATTGATGCTGCCTTAACTTTTATATTAAACCAACCCTAGTAATTACTTATTAAATAAACAAATTATAACTTAATATCATTGAAAAATTGTACGATGCTCTCATAACTTTTACATCACACCAACCGGAATAAATTATTTATTAACTTGTTTTTGTATTTAATAATATTTTTTATCTAAAAATATTTAATAATTATGAAAATATATGACAAGACTCTTCTTGCAGGTTCTAACAAGAATTCCCTACCCCACACCTGTTATTGGTTGCTGTGAGGATGCACAAAATGCAGCAGCCTTCATTCGCCCCCATTTATGTGCATTAAAATCATTTTACTGTATTTAAACAAGTCAATATACACACCATTCTAAAATATTATTTCATTGTTTTCTTTTAAAGTATCAGATTTTTAAATTCTAAAATATTATTTCATTGTTTTCTTTTAAAGTGTCAAATTTTTAACAAATCTTATTTGTTTATCATTCTCAAATTTACAATGACAATTTCTTTAGCAAAACTGACCAAACCACTTGTTCTGCATAAACTAGTTCTTTTTCGACGGTGGAACTGGAAGACCCTGCTCCTAAAACTCTTACTCAAGACATCGCACAGCATCCGAGCGTTTCAGCTCTTCCGCACATCCAACGAAGATGTTGGGAATTCCGAGAACTCTCGCATTGGCCTAATAATCTCAAACTACACATGATAAATATTAATTATAATAATTAAATAATAATCAAACGAGAATACATAAGATAAATTCCTATTGTTAAATATGTTACATTAGAGATTTTTAATAACTTTTTAATAAAAAGAAATTATTTATATTAATTTATTTAATATCTATTGATAATGGTTATTTATATAATTGATTTATTTAAAGTTAATCTCATATTGTATCATTTGTTACTGTATCATTTGTTGTTTTTGTAAAGATTAATAATACTTAGAATATAAATAAATTTTCACTTGATAATCTCTTCCAGTTATGTATTCAATATTGTTGAATTTTATTTTCTAACATCTAATTAATCTCAGTATTATATGATAAATTTATATAATCATCTAATTAATAGAAGTTTGGATCTTTTACTTTAGCTACTGGTGATTATTTATCTAATTTGAACTATAACAATATTTGTCTTTCATATCTCAATTTATGTATCGTTGATGTTCTTTGTGTTGGAAAATTGATAAAAAAACAAATTTAGCTTTTGTTCCATGAGATTTTGATATTCACTTGTCCTTTATTTTGAAGATCCGTTGGTTATACAAAAGATAAATACATAAATAAATATTTATTTAATATGATGTTAGTTTAGTTTATATATGTGGATCAAGAGTTAGCTTAATCTATACTTATAGTGTTTGATGTTTTATGCAAATTTCATATTATTTTATATGTGCCTTATCAGAGGTGAGAAAAGACAACAAAGTATCATTTATTTGTTAAAATAATTTATCTGATAAACTATGCTTGATTCATGTGTCTAGGTTTGGTAGTTTTCAATATTTAATCAAAATTATGTTTAATTCTCTTCTAATTATATGGATTCTCTTTCTTTAGCACTTGTTTGTTGTAACAACCTAGAAAATCTGTCATTTGAGTGAAATGGTAGAAGTGGAATGAGCACTTGATTATTATATTATTAAACTAAAAACGCGTATTTATAGAAAAAGTAAGTAGTCAAGTCTCATTTCAACTTAAGCCATCATCTCTCTAAAACCCCTAACCTCTTTTCCTCTGACTTCTCTCTAAGTTTCTGTTTCCATACCTCATCAGTTTCTCAAGCGGAGCCCACCATTGGACTCATGGCGGAGAATAAAGCAAGTCTATCCGATCAGAACCTCCGTTAGAGTAAGTTTATTTTCTGCCCCTTTTCCTTATAGCAGATTTAGGTTTTTGTTTTTCCTCTGCTTATTGAGCTCGCATGTGGCATCTGAGCCATCAGACGGTGCCTCTGTGATCTCAGTTTCCTAGTGTGTTAGTCTGATCGTTGATCAGAGGTCCTTTGGTGCAGATTCGAGTTCCTGAAGATCTTAAGCTT
>Ga0209700_104959_pt1 | contig 23205 bp, 11 predicted proteins | sample SiratroredBW_FD_187528 | JGI IMG/M metagenome (GOLD analysis project Ga0209700, IMG submission 187528) | Root nodule microbial communities of legume samples collected from California, USA - Siratro red BW (SPAdes) (version 2) | ecosystem: Host-associated > Plants > Roots > Nodule | place: USA... | reverse complement strand
AAAACAGAAAAAAAAAAAAAAAAAAACCTGATGTGTGATATATTTTAAGCAGAGATGGAGCACATAACACAACCTGACTTGACAAGCAGATTAATGCAGGAAAACAATGAGTGGCTATGGCACGAAGTAGAGAGAAGAACTTGAGGCGATGTTCTGGGTAATCTTCAAAATTTTTTGTAATCATCTGTGAAACAGGATAAAAAGAAAAACATAATTATTTAGTGTATGTTTACCTGCAAATACCCAATAATTATGTGTCATCGCAATTGATAGAAATTATAAGTTATATGATATATCCTATGAGAACTTCAACATCATCCATCCAAAAATAACCACCCCAAGCCTTCGATTAGTCAGGTTAGGCATCTGGATGATACCGGATCATGTCTACAAACAAACCACTAACCAATAAATCTCCCATATTCTTTATCTACATCCACCTTGACAATTACACTACCTTCCATCTAATCTACTCTCTTTATTAGGACTCTGCATGTCTGTCCACACATCTCCAATCACATTTGGAGAAATTCAACCAGATTTTCAGAGATGTCCTCTATCCACATTTATCCGTCTTCTCCATATATGAATTTCAACATTTGTAGTGAATTTATGTCTAAAAAAACCAATTTTGATATAAAAATAACATTATGTACTTCTAGAAAAGAAAGCTATTTAAAAAAATTTGAATGCACGGAGATAATTGTGGAATAATTGTGTCTCAATTACAAATAATAATTAACTACGACATTTGTATCATAGCTGAATATCCTACACAATTACCTCAAGTGTACACTGAAAGACAGCTTCAAATATCCGAGGTACATCTTCAATCATTGCAGATTTATATCTGGAAGAGAGAGAGAGAGATGAATGACACATACTGTTCATAACTAGAATAGAAAAGACATCACCACTCTATTCTCAGTAAATAAAGAGCATAAACAAACAAAAAATTAGATTTCAAAGCACCACACACCAGTCAATAAAATAAAGCAAACGAAAAAAAAGACAGCAGCATACTTATTCACAATGGTGGCAAACAGTGACAAAACCTCTGATTCCCTAGCATCAGGAACATTCCTCGCATAATCTCCAAGAACAGGATCCATCATTGGAGGCACGAATTGTTTGCCAATTTGTGGTTGGTCTTCTGCCTTGTCCAAGAATGTCTCAATCAGCTTAAGTGTCTCCCTCTTAACCGAACTGCATCAATGTAAACATGGATAGGAAGTAGAGTCCACAATAATCTCTCATTGCAGAAAACCAATACTTTTTCAATATACTTACCGTAGAAGTTTCACGTAGGATGTTCTAGATGCAAAAGGTCCCCCTTCAGTGATACTTTTTGAAATAAGTTCGCTGTACATTCTGTGGTAGGAATAGAAAACATGATTCAGCAAAAAAAATTATCAAACTATTTATTGCTGAGTATCAACTTTGTTCTTAGAGTCCCTGAATATAAAAGACTAGAACTTGCCTGTACACGTTCAACATGTCCAAAAAGATCATCGAGATTTGGGGTAAGAAATATGTGCCTAAAGAAGATGCAACACTTGTATTTGTCTGAAATTGACAGATAAAATCAAAACCTTAATTCGAAAAGTGGGCAGAAACCAGGATTGGATGCAAATTTACAAGCAGAACAATTACCCATCAAAATGAAAACTAACTTAAGAGAATCTTAAAACGACAAAGATTGTGAATAACGACATTCTATTTTATTAAATGACTTGAGGAATCGCATTCCCTGAACTGAACACAACATTGACTCGGCGACAACACTAATATAGATAATCAACATGACAAAATTCTGAATTGAGAATTAAGACCTATACTATTCACACTAAAAAAACATAGTTATAGTTTGCTTGCAATAACAAATCTTTTACTATTTTTATTCAAAGTGTCAACTCACTTTCTTTACTCATCCCCAAGCCAGATTAAAAGGTGTCCAACATATATCAAAAAAATGTTTGAGCTGAAAAAAATATTTTAATTGTGACAGTTAAGGAAAGTTGGACACAGCACCACACTATCCTACAAAAGTTTTGGTGCTTCCTAGATGAAAAATCCCTGGACATTTTCTGAGCAAACAGCAACAACCAATTAATGAAAGACTTTCCAACCCGCAATCAACATGCCACAAAATAATAAATAAACCTTTTAAATCCAAATTGCTTAAATAGCATCGAGAGAACTAAATAAAGAACATACAACAGGGTTACCCTAAAATTTCATAAATGATTTCAAAACTATACCTGCAATATATTAAGCACTGTCCGGATTACATCCTGATCCTTTAAAAATTCAACATTTTGATGAGCCTGCCCTATAATTTCCATCCATTTCTGAAGAAAAGGGGAAATCACATCCATTATAAGATTTTGGTTCACAGAATATAAAAATAAAAAATTCATATTCTTGTCTAGCATGAAAATTATTTAGCAGAAGACCTGATTTGGGAGCTCCATCAACCGCTGAAGATATTCATCTCTCTTCTGCGCATCAGACTCTGCCTGAATCATGTGACCAACCTACAAAACAAGTATATTACTTAAATATATGCAAACACAAGTATATAAACAGAGCCTATGGACAAAAGATATATATATATATATATATATATATATATATATATATATATATATATAACCAATGAACTTGAGATTAAAGTTTTCTACAGGCATACAGATTCATAGAAGGAATGTATTTGATGGGGTTCAAGATCCATAATGGTGTTGGGAAGGCCTGTCAGAAGCTCAGACACAAACGGTTCATTTTCCCCAACCTGAAATACCAATCATTGTGAATTAGGGACTTATCTCACGTACTGAAGTTTATGCATAAGATAGCAAGGGATTATCTTATGTACTTAAGTTGTATGAAAGATTGTATGATAAAACGGATACATTTTTTGGACAGAAATATTACGAAAGGAAAACATTTGCAGCCAATTACCTGCGTGATCACAAATTTACGCTTGCATTTCTGAACTATTTTCAGAAATGTGTCACAAGCCATATCCTGAAACACAAAGAAACATGATTATAGAAAGTTTTAACAATTGAAGAGCCAAACAACAAAATAAACATAAAAAGTAAAGAGGTATTAGCTTAAATTAAGATTATATTCCACCAAACCACGATTTGTATGATAAGAAATAATATGCTAGCAAAAGTAGAGACAGAAAGCTTCAAAGTAGGAAAAAAAACCTGAACTCCAGGATGGGTCTCATGCATAAACTCAAACAACTTATTCACAACAGTTTTAAGGAATTTCCAATGAGCTCTTAAAAACCTTGGATACTGGCCGACAACATACCTGAAAAAAAAAAAAACGTAAGAAAAAATAAAAAACAAAACAAAATACACATGGAAACAATTCTTACATGATATTACTTGCAATAACAGCTTTGTTATCTTTTCCCTTCGTGATTTCACATAGGTTTAATAGGTCACGAATAACCATAACCAAAAATCTGTTTTCCTGCAAAAGATTCAAGATAACTTAACTATAAATAGTGAATAAAACTATCAAACCTAATAAGAGAATGCCACAAAAAAACATATAATTAACGAAATTAAATCAGTTAAGAAAGTGATGCTATGCATGCATCAACCTCAGAAAAAACAAAATAGACTTAGATTTTGATACATATTGGTGTGCCAGACTAAAAAATTAATAAGTTAAGAGTAATTAATACTGTTAAAAGTAAAAACTGTGATATGATAACAATTAGCATATTACTACTCAAGCACAGCTTCTTTGTGCAGCTAACCTAAGCTTACAGTCCACGTGCCACCTTCCGGTCAGCGGAACAACATCATACCACCAACATTGCTCCCACTGACCTCATTAGTCCCTATTTGGATCATTCAGCCATTTCTTGTCATATCACTCATGAAAAATGTGTAACTAATTGTATGTGTTGATGACATAGTCATTACTCGGAATGATGGCACTAAAATTTATTAGCTAAAGGAGCATTTACATAATCACTTTCAGACCAAATATATTGAATGTATTAAATACTGTGAGTACCGAAGGTGATCAAAGTAAGGTATTGTATTTTCTCAAAGAAAATATGCCCTAGATCCTAAGAGAGACAGGTTTGATTGATTGTAGACCAATGGATCTATAACAGGAATTAATGGCAAAACAAAGTGAGCCCTAGAAAATATAGAAGATTTGAGGGAAAACAAGGTGATTGTTAGACAATTTATACAGGCTCCTCATCTTGATCACTGGAACATTGTTATACACAGGTACATGAAGAGGTTCCAGGACAAGGACTGCTCTAGGAAGATAAGGGAAACACTAAGGTGATTGATACTGTCATGTTGATTGGACAGCATCTCCGACATGCAAGTGACCTTCTACTGCTTAGTGTTTTCTTGGAGGCAATGTTGTTTCTTCGAAAAGCAAGAAACAGAATGTGGTTGTTCAATCTAATGTCAAAGTTTAGTGTAGGGCAATGACATCATTCAATTGTGAACTTGTGTAGATAAACCAAAACCTCCCAAAGCTAAAAGTGAGATTCAGCAAAATGAGCATGTACTTTGCACCTATAGGATTGAATCCAATCCTGTGTTTAAGTTAGAGAACCAAACATATAAAGATTGGTTTTCATTTGTTTGGGAAAAAAATTGATGTCCAAGGAAGTTTGCACGAATTTTGAGAGTTCCATTGATCAACTTCCAAATATTTTGACTAAGTCATTGAGAGGACCTTGAATTCAATATACAAGTTTCAAGCTTGGTCCATACAATCTGTATGCTTCAGCTTGAAGGAGAGTGTCAAAATTGTAAAAACTTCGTTTATTAGGTTAACTTTATAGAATGGGTTGACTTATACATTGTATTACCTATCTAACCTATGTGTAGGTTGATCTTTACTTTTGTTGTATATCTTGGATGTAAGTTTTCCTATAAATGAATGGATTATTAGCTAAGGGATCAAACAATCTCTCCTAAGCTTTTTTCTATCTCTCTCTTTAAGTATATTCAAGGCTCTTCACAACTCCATGTGATGAAAGTTAATTTAACAAAGAGAACACAGTTGTCCTAAAATTTATAATTAAAAAAAAATTAAAACTGACATTCTACAATTGGAACATAATATCATTTGATCTAGAGTGAAGTTTACAATACCTGTTCTTCCATCATGGAACCAGATATAGAACCTATTGCCCAGCATAGTGTATTTAAATTGTTCCATGTCCAATCCTCACCACTAAGCTGTTTGCTTAATTTCCTCAGCATCTGGAATTACAAAAGACCATTAGAAAAAAAAGGCCATATATATCAGCCCAAACACAAACAATTGCATCATAGGTAGCCTTTACATCTAAACCAAAAGAGTTACAAGCTATATCTACAGCTTATTCAGTTTGACTTTAGTCCATTAATATTATATTTTAATAAAATTGATACCCTGGTTTTACCTCAGTAAATGAAAGTTTGGCTCATATTTATAAAACAATATTGAATAATATGACTGTATTTCACAACAAAACAACCAAAGGATTTCTCAGATCCACATACCTGTTTTTCAGTATCATCATGGTCAAGATGTGACAAATAAATAAGGGTCTCCCTCATAATCTGTATAAAAAACAATGACAAGTGTGAGTTACATATCGGATCAAACTCTAATTAGATATTATTAGGACTTTAATTCTACCTTTTTTAAGCAGCATAATTACTTTTCACTAGCTTTTGATTTGGATTGCATTAGAATATACATATCTTTTGTTTAAATTTCACTATAAGTTAAAATAATATTTCTATCAGTATTGAATCAGAGTACCAGAATCTAGAGTAGTAATCTGGTATTTTTTCCAGTGATAAAGTGACTCCAATTAACTAAATATCATGATCAATATTATATGTAACCAATCTATTAAAACACTATTCTGAGGATAAAATTGAAGACAGTTTTTAATGTGTAGATATATAGATATGAATATTCGACACTGACTTCCAGCAGAATCAAGATGTCATCTTCTAACCTTGTACTGAACAAGAACATCATTGTCCTTCAAGGTTTCACGAACGATGTTCCCATTTTCATCTTCAACTATGAGAACTTCTTCAGGTTTTGCCATTCGACAGATCATGAGCATTCTCAACTTTGACATGGGACCTGCATACAGCTGTCGGCGCTGAAGAAGCTGAGAACCGTGTCCATCAACCATACCAGGGAGCATTGCTGGTACCTACTTATTCCATTGATGAAAATACATCAGTAACACTTACGCAATAGTATACTGCCACTGTTTGCAAATAAGATACAAGCACACAAGACAGATAAAAAATATAAGAAGAATTACGTTGATTAAAATATTTATGAATGAAACACATGATTCATACATTACTTAACCCGACATAGTATAATTACATTTCAAGACCTACAGGTCCAACTATATCGTCATACTTGAAAATGAACTCTCCTAAAAATGAGTGAAACACAGAGAGAAAGTCACAAGAGAAAACAGACTACTAAACATTAAAAACTGTTTAAAAGTTAAACAAAAGAAACAAATAAGTCACCTAAGAAAATGAGTAAAGTATAATTGTGGAGAAAAAGGTGAGCGAAAGAAGTGAAACTATAAGTAGAACAATTAGTATCAAGCTGATTGCCTTACTTATAAATTTACTTGTTAAATTAAGTGCTTTAACAACAATGTATCTTATCTTAACCTAATAACAATACGCTATTAAATTAAGACATTGTTGTGAACAATAAGCCCAAGATCAACAATGTAGAAAAAACTTAAATAATTTATTCATAGCACATTTTTCAGTATGATATTATATACCAACTCAACTTTTGCTAAACAAGTTTTTCTGTTAAGAAAAAGATAATTGTTAATCCTTGATTTTAACAATCAATGTGGCAGCATTAGAGAGAGATCACCTGAAGTCCCATCAGGGTTGCTGCAGCAGCAGGATTGTCCAAACTTCGGTGCGGTTCAAACAGCTCCGAGACCAAGGAATTCCAGTAGTCCAAACAGACCTGTTATTTTTTATTAAAATCAGGAATATAAACCTAGAGTTTTAGAAAAGGCAATAGTGGCACACAAACTAAACCAGAATGCACATGTAGGCTAACATATTGCGAGGGAGTGCAGAAGACATCTATAAGGCAAATATAAAATGAAACAAACATTCATGACAGAAGAAATATGCAAAAGGAAGAACATTTCAATACAGCATACCTTAAAAACCTCAGTATCATCCACATAAGAAATGTTGATGAGATATTCAAGGCCTACTAGTAAAGCAGCTATATTCTCTTGAGTGGATTCCAGGATGCGAATGTGAACCTGCATAAACAGAAAGGTACCTTAATACTGTTAGAGATAGCAAAACCTTCAACAAGAAACCAAAAAGTGGTACATAGAAAAAGGGAAGAGGATCAGAAATGAAAGAGAAGCCATCACCACGAGAAAGGTCAAGTTGTTTCATAATAGAAGCATTTGTGCTAATATAATGTACAATGTTCTCAAAGCTATTTGATGATTATGTATTCACAAAATAACCTTACAAACGATATATAGAAAAAATGAAACTTGCCTTGTAAAAGGATGTCAAGAAAAGTGCCAGATTCTGTATAAATGCCTACAAAAAAGAAAAAAGGGTCAGTCTAATACTTCAGAATTAATGAGGCAAATTAGGCATCTTGTTTGCACAACAACTCACTTGTTCCTCAGTTGAACCCTTTGAATATGCCTCAGGAATATCTGAAGTTGGTGGGAGTATACTCTACATTAAACACGACAATATCCAAAATCAATAAAACAAATAAATTTAATATAACCAAATGATTAAGAATGCAGTATATTTTACAAAAAAGGGAGATCAAAATACACCTGCAACTGGACCATGAATATGTTATACATCTTGACATACTGCACATCATAATAATTTCCAAATTGAAGGGCTGCCACCTGCAATAATAAATAGTGAATTATTCATGTCGAAAATCTCAGAGAAAGGCTTAAGGCAATTAAGGAAGGAATATACCTCAGTTAAACATTGCAGTGTCAGGTTCCTATATGCCGGGAGTGGGAAAAATTTTAGAAGCGTCTCAAGCTGGTGAGGTACATGAAGCAAACTTCAGTTTATGAAATCTTCAAAAACAAGTACATTGTAACTAAAAACTTCACCTACCAATGGTGATTCAAATATATAACCCAAGGGAATCCATGATAAAAAGGCATGCAGTGTAGATAGAGTAGCACGTATGAGTTCAGTCCTTTGGGAGGCTGATAACACATACAAGCATAACTCATGAATGAGTTGAAATTCACTGCAAAAAACAGTGTAAATATTAGCAATGAATATACACTTCAGACATAGTAAATGTAGAAAATCACATACAATCACTTAATACGTAACTATAGATTTACACCAAAGGAATTTGAGAAAATATTTCCAATTTAGAAATAATAAAGCCATATGCTAATGTGTGGTTATAAACCTGAGCAGTAAACTATTCTTAAACCTTTTTGTTGTTTTCCAAAAATCATTTCAGTTCCGAAATAGACAATCCATTGCTAATAAAAAAATAACATCATTTTATGTCAATCAATCCAATCTAACCCTTCAGTTAATTCACTAATTATTAACAACTGAAGCAATACACCAACCATATTATCATCAATAATTCTACCTAACAACTACTACAAGCAGATTTTATCTCTTGAAATTCTTAGAGTCGCTAAATCTCACAGAGGTGAACCAAAAATAATATAGTATCCCAACTAAAAAAATAAAACAGGCAAAAACCTTACAAATCTACTACTTTAAATCAGGCCATTAAAATTCAATCTTTCAGACACCAAACACAAGATAAAAATGAAATGTCAAGCACAAAAAGGCAGATAGTTCTGCTCTATCGACATTAATCACCTGTTCAAAGATTGTTTAAGCTCTTTTATCTTCTGCTGGGTCATCTCGCCTCTTGAAAAATCAAAAACCTCTTCACTCAGAAGCTGTAAGGACATTTTTTAGGTTAGTAATTTACATCAGGTCAGAATCTAAGGTTAAGTAGGATGAACTTACTTTCAATATAGCCATACAATTCTCACAAATTGTTTCACTAGTTTTAGCTGCAGAGACAAGGTCTGGAATAAAACTTCGCCATCTTGCCGGCCATTCATGCTTCAAAATCTGCATCAGGCAAACCAAACATTACAGAGACTTGAGTAGTGTACAAATTCATGTATACCAAAAGCTGACAAAATAATGCAAATGCTTCTGAATACAAAATTAAAAAGTGAAAATGTGAAATATACGTCTAAAAGAAAATTATAAGAAAACTGCATAGCAGACCTTTTCATCTTGATATATAAGCATGAAAGTATTAAGCTTCTCAAACACACATGCACATTATCTATATGTATACATAAGAGGGGGCAATTTCCTATTCATGAATAGAGAAGGAAAGTTCGAATCATATGCACAAAATAACATATTTGAAGAATCAAAAGAATAACCCAAACAACTTGAAAATTAGGTAATCAGATATGGAGAAGAAAAACAGACAAAACATTCTTAAAAGGCTTGAATTTATTTATGGAAAAATATGGGATAAAACATATGTGATGAACAATGGATTGTGAGACTGGTAATTTAATCAGAATAATCAGACCAAATAACAGAACAGAACTACCATTTTACCTGAACTAATATAATATTGAGTTTGTTGACATACAGCCTTTGTGCTCGAAATGAAACATCATTGCTAGAAAGCTACGAAAGAAAAGTCAATAATGAGATAAATGATGCAGACAAGCTTAGTGTCCTTAGAGATAAAAGAAAAACTGAAAAGGTCCAATTTCTGATTTCTTTACAATGTCATACCTGTACAATGACATCAGAGATGAAATTTTTCATTCCATCTCGCTGCTCAACAGGTAATGCATTCCACCTATACTTAATTACACCTTCTAGAACCTGAAGGTACAAAAATAAAAGAATATAACAATAAATAAAGTCATCTTTAATCACATTATCAAGAAATAGGAAACTTATTCAACACCTGACAAATCTTGCTTTCCAAGTCACTGTTCAAATATAGTTTAAATCAGTACTCAAATCTAAAGACTGGTTTTGCCATAAGCCTCTTGACAACTGAATTCAAGACCTATAATACAACAATTTTTCCTACATGCACTCAAAGCATACATAAGTACATGTAAAGCACCTTAATTAAAATGTTTTTAAAGCATCCTATCATATGCAACATCCAACTAATATTATCAACCTAGAACCACTTCAAATTTGGTATTTCAGAAACAATTCCACTAAGAAGGTTAATCTGAGGAGTACTGGCCTCAATTCCCTTAAACAAGGTATTAAATTTGAACCTTGTGAATGGAAAAAAGTGGTTAGAAGGGGACATCATACTAAAGATAGTCAGTCATCTCATTAGTCAGTCAACGGAGATTAATGAGAAGCCAAGCCAGTGAGTGCTCTGTACCAATAACATGGTTATCCAAAAATTCCCATAAAAAATATTCTAAATTCAAGACAAAGTTCTATTAGTCAGCTATGAAACTCACATTTGTTGTTCTAGCTACAGACTAGTTAATACTACACCCGAAGAACACTACAGGCATTCCTATTGAAACTCACCCATTACTGAAAATCACAAATTCATACTCCAGAAGTTCATTTCCCTCACAGAAGAAACACAGACACACATAGTTAAAAGAACCAAACCTGTAAGGCAAAGAACTTAGTGTTCAGATTTTGAGTATTTTGCAAAATATGCATGACTTGTAGCCACATATCAGGATTGTTTTGCAAGTCCCGTAGAATCTGATCAGCAGCATTTCTCTGCATCATTAGTGTACAAAATCCGTCAGGTTAAGAGCAAAAACATGGCCTTGCTTAGTAGTAGCACATTCTCTAAATGAAACATTATTTTAAGTTACAGCATTAACAATTAACTACACTAGTCAAAGAAACGCACAATATAATCAAACAGTTACAACCTAATAGTCTCGGTTTTACTCCACATTGCACATATTAACAAAGAGTGGAAACAGAACGGAATAACCAGCAATCAACCGGAAAAGAGACAGTTAATTGAATTGAGTGATTAAACCCTAAGTGTGAGTGCGAAGTGTTCGAAGGAAACGAGAGAGTGTGAGACAGACCTCTTCCTTAGATCCGGTTCCGTAGAAGGCAGCGACGGTGGCATCAAGGAGGGGAACGTCAATCGGCTGGCTCAAATCCCGGAGCTTCTCGGCGGCCATGGAATGAGAGTGATAAAACCCTAGAGTGAGTAGTGTACGGCCAGGAGCAAGAAAAACCCTAGAGTAGAGCGCGAGAGAGAAAGAGAGAGAGATATTTCAGGGAGAAAGAACTGCCTTAGACTTTTTATTTTTATTATTGGAAACATTAAAATAAATGATTGTGTATATTTATAGAGGGAGATGAAAAAGACAGCTTGAATTTGAAGCAGAGTTTGAAAGAAAGGAAGAGAGGCTCACTCAAGGGACGCTGTTGATTTGATTTTGATGCCGTGGGAAGCTATGGGCTGTGTTCTGCATTAAATTTCTTTTTTGTTGGCCCATTATTCTGCCCCACTTTATCTTATTTATGTTGGTAATAATCATGAAAATTATATTATTTTAATTATTAATTATTGCTAAATTAATTTAAGTTGTGTTGGTATGTTTCTCCTGCACTCAATTAAAAATGAAAAACATAATACAATTTACTTTGTTGATATTTTATGACATTAGAAAAAGTAAATGTTTAGACATGACTGATTTGTGAGAAAAATAAATTTAGTATGATTTGAAAAATAGAAGCACAAATTCAGCTTAAGTTAGTTTGTACATTGTTGTACACAAAAATAAAGGTTTCTCCAGTTAGACACATCAACATCCCGTAATAAATAAAATATAAGAAACTAGTCATTATAAAAAAAATAAACCTTATAAAACTTATCAAACAAACCACAGATCAAATTAATAGAATAGAATGAATTAATATACATTAAAACAAATACCATAAATACAATAACTGACATGTATCTTTTTAAACACAACCCTCAGCAGGAGATTCAAATTCATAAAACATAATAAAAAAATATTATTGAACTTTAATTACAAACATGGAATCTAGTTTCACAACCCTTGTAAATAAAAATTAAAATACCAACTAAAAAGATGAACCTGTTCAATACAAAGATTGAAAAAGTCTGTGAATTTCAAAATTAAAAAAAATAAAAAAATTAAAATTAAAATACCAACTAAAAAGATGAACCAATTCATTACAAAGATTGAAAAAGTCATGAACTTCAAAATTAAAAAAATAAAATAAAAAAAAAGAATAAAAAAAAAAACTACAGTAGTAATCCATTAATTTTGTTGAAAAGCAAGAAATTTGAAATTGGTCCACACTAACTGACAATCATCAATGAATCTCCCTTATCAGTTATGTGTGTTTTTTATATTATGTATCCTAAGCTCGTCAAGTGATATATTCCTTCATTTTCAGATATACATTCCAAAACTATCTATTTTTTCTTTAATATTTTTTTTTTTTTAATATTCTTGAAATGTTTACTCACACCTATCTAAAAAGTATCTAATATTTCTTTTTGTTGAACACCTAGTAATAATATCTGTAAGTTTGTCTTAAAAGCTTATGAGCAATTATATTCTGCTTCAGGCTACAAGAAGATTTAAAGTACATATTTCTACATTTATTATTTGAAGAGAAACTTTTGTTAAGATCACAGATATATCTTCTAAATTATGATGACAATTTATTGAAGGGCACTCATGCCATGACACTGAAAAAATCATAATGGCCAGTGGTGTTGAACCCGTGAGTAGGTCAGAGTTTGCCTCTAAAATTTTGACACAATTGAGAACAGAATCCCGAGTTGTTTATTTTTTCAGATACTCTTTTAAGAAATTGATAAAAAGCAAATATTTATTATTTTAAAGTTGAGATTATCATTAATCTTGAAAATTATAATCTCAGTATTCTTGGAAAGGATTACAAGTAAGGGAACACTTAATAATCAGTTTTCTATGCATAAACTCAAAAGAAAAGCAAATACTAAAAAGAAAAATAAAAACAAACAGGCAATGTTCCATGAATAGGAAACAAAATTACATAAAAAAATGTTGATATTTTGGCTCTAGCTCATTAAATAAAAGCAGTTAAATGATGATAATAAAATAAGTCAAATTACACAAGCAATTTTATATCAACTGCTAATGAAAAAAGACAACAAAACTGGCTATAGGATGGTAAGTGAGAAGAATTGTTTTTCTACTCTTTTAATTGCAATTTTTTTCTCTCTTTTTGAACTCCAAACACTTATGTTTGTTTACTTTATGGATCCACTGCGTATGGATGAAACCTTGCAAACGCCAGCTGAGGTGGTGAGTGGAACATCTTTGTAGCATGCTACCAGATCCTCATTAGTGTGAAGATCAACTTGCAAAGTTTCCCAAACCTTCTTCTTTGGATTTAAGAGTTCATCAGGATTACCTTCACTCCCTGGGAATGTAATCCTTTCTCCAACTTTAGCAGAACTGGGAGGCTCTACCAACTCAACCTGGAGGGAGCACAACAATCAGATATTTAGTTCTCTAACACCTCAGTGGAGAAACAATTGAAAGGAACACAAAAAAAAATTGAAGGGAGGCAGGAGAAGATTGCATAACAAAAATCAAATTTATCAGCAGACTATAATATATATATATATATATATATATATGGAACAATACAAATTATGAAGACAAATATATATCAATATCGGATATCTTATAATCACAAACACTCAACACACGTGATCACACTAATTCTTATAACCATAAGATTAGCTTTACTAACACCAAAATAACAGGGCAATTTAGAGTGCTGTCAAAATAGAGCAACACTCCAGGTACATAGATATTGTATTTTTCCTTACCTTGGAATGATCATCATTTGAAGCAGCAAGAACCATTGCTTGGGATTTAATGCCTCTCATGGATGCTGGCTTTAGGTTACAAAGAACACAGACCTTTCGGTTCTGAAGAAAGTCAATCGTATTAATTAACCATTAGTTAAAGAAGTACTTGCACAACTTGCTAAATTAAGTCTGGTTAGGCATCAATTAAAGAAGTACCTGCATTTCATCAAGTGGTATGTATTTGACAAGCCCACTGACAACAGTTCTAGTCTGTTCTTCACCAACATCAATCTCTTCAACATATAGGGCATCTGCATCAGGATGTTTTTGAGCTTTTGTTATAAGGCCAACCCGGATATCAAGCCTTGTGATGGTAATATCTGGTTCAGGGGCTGCTTTGTTTTTGGCTTCATTTGATGATTTTGCTGGTTTTTTCTTTCCATTGCCCTCTGTAATAAACAATAGTCCTACCATGTATAAGTAATCTTGAACAGTTCTGTTATATATTGGAGAAAAATAATGCACTGCAAAAATTGAAAACTTACTCAAGCTTAAATAATGGTTCAAGCATGCTTGGTTAATGGTTAATATGTAATAATCAAGAGTGAAGATGTTAAACTAACTACTAACATACAGATAATAAAGTAACCAATAAACTCATGCGGCTAAAACAATGAGGACTACAACAATGAGGTTGATATGTGATAATTAGGTTGTCTTACATATCATCTATAACCTAATATTTCAAGAGAGGATCACCAAACATATTGAGGTTGATTTGAGTTGGGAGATATTACCACAAGCATCATCAACTCTAGTGAGGAGTTGACATATGTCTTCACCAAATCTATAACAGGGGCAGGGGAAGAATTGTTACGGGTGACTTGAGGGGAGTGTTGAAAATTAGAGTAATATATTTTGTTTATTAGTGTAGACATGTAATCTTTATTTAAGAGGAAACAAAATATCCTTTATTCATGCGTAAAGGATGTAATGAGTCTATACAAATTGAAAGCCATTATGCATTTAAATACCCAATATCTAGTCCAATGTCTATGCATTCTCCAACTTGACAAGATCCTTATTAAAATTAAGGACTTGTTATGATGATATTTTGTAATTCTTTCTAAATTATTTCCTTAATCATAAGATTATTGTGAATGAGACATAAATAACTTGCATACATCTAAACATGATGCATATTTAGCTATGAACCATTGAACTAACTCAATTAAGAATTCCTAATAGTTAGGATTACATTAAACTACAAATAGAAATTTCTAAAAAAGAAATGTAGAGTATTTGGCTTTCCATTCAGAAAGAGTCAAATGAACTTTCAATTCAAAGAGTCTACATCCATTTATTGGAGTATTGTTGTTTTTTTTTGGCTAAAAAATTATAAGAATGAAATAAAGAAAAGTATGTCACAAATGTGAGACAACATTGGACTATTCAAATTTGTTTTCATGCTCCAAAAGGCCATTCTAGGCAAAAATACAAGTTTAAACCAATTATTTATAAATACTTTTAAGAAAATATATTGTAGGGATGAAAAAGTAATATAGGTATGATCAAACAACTTTTTTAAAGTGGTTTAGTGCTTTCTATTTGAAATTTTCTTTTTCATTTGCATGCATCCACATAAAAAAATTTGATGTTTCTTGAACTGACATTGTGTAAACTAATAAATTTTCTTACTTTAATGTATAGAATATTTTGAGCACAGACTATATCTTTTATTCAACTAAACGTGTCATAAACACTGGCTTTGAATTATCACTTTTGCAGGGAAGCTGTCTACCTAAGTTATTATATGATAATACCACATTGTCTGACTTTGTTTTCCTTCTGCTTAACCTCAAAAACACTCATTAAAAATGCAGATGCAGGATAAAAGACCTGAAACTTTTGTTTTCTTCAGTTGCTCAGCAACCTTTTCAGCTTCGACCTCAGCTCGCACAATCCTATCAGCCTGACTTCCAGCGAACTTCTTCCTGTAGAAGTCCACTTCTTCATCTTTCTGGTCAACAATTTTGAAAACATGAATCTCAATAAGGTGAAAGCACACCTAGAATTGCTTCACTATTTTTTCTGAAAGAAGGCAACTTACCAGCTCCTTGAACAATGGCTTGGGTGTTCCAATTTTATGACCAGAACTTACGATATCCCAAGGTCTTTTTACCCTATCAACATCTCCTTTATCGTCACAAAGTGAGACATGTGTCTCCACAGGCAAATTTAGTTGCTTAAATACCTTAATGCCAGACAACAGACAAGAACTGAGAACGTCTTGAAATACTTAACATAATTAAAACGTACTGTCAAGCACAATATATGTTTACAGGGAAGTTAGCTTACTTCGAGAGTGAAAGATGGGATAAAAGGTTCTAGTAAACATGCGAGAACGTATACAATCCCAACTGCAGTTTTCATGACAAGGGAGCAGAGAGACTTGTTTTCCTTATAAAGGCGCCAGAATTGAGCTTCCTGTAAATTTAATTGCACAAGATTCAGAACATAGGCAGCCATATAACATGAATATAATACAATATATGATATGAATTGTATTTTCAGGTGCAACACAACAGCTCCAAAGTTACCTGGAGATATGCATTTCCCTCGCTAGATATGCTCATTGCAGTTTTCAATCCTTGCTTTAGTTTAACCTAAAAAGATTGCAGAAAGAAATACCATCAAACTGTGTAATATTTAGGTTAAAACAAAAGACAGTGTACTATAGTAATTTCTATTTAATATATCATGTCTCAAGAGGATAGACTACCTTCTCCATTGCTTCTATGTATTGGTCTATATATGCAGCAACTTTATCAGCTAAATTTTTGGTCAGGTTATGGGAGTCACCACTTACATCATCAGGAATGGAGGGGATAATGGAATCATATCCTTGACCTTTACAAGACAAAGTCATGTATGATTTAAACAACAAGAATAAGCAGTAAATGAAAAAAAATTAATAAACAGCAGGAACAATGAATAAAGTAATGGGCATAGATCTTAAGACTTTCCAAAAACTGTGAAAAAGGACAATTATTTATCAATAGCTCCAAGATATATACAGTCACAACACTAATGATGTAATTTCAAAGGATTTGTAGCAGCTAATCAGTAGACACTTGAAGGGGAAAGAGTTCAACCAACCTGCAGGTTTGGCAACAAAACTCAATACCCGGTTGATGAAGTTGCCCAAATTATTCAGTAATTCACTGTTTAATTTAGCTTGCAAATCAGGCCATGTAAATAATGTATCTGATACCTACATCGCATAAGCACATTCAAATGAAGAAAGAATAGAATATCCTTAATGTTTAACAAGAGACAAGACAGATAGGCAAAACAGAACTCATGAAGTTTGTTTAAATGAAATTACCTCAGGCCTATTTGTGAGCAAGTAATATCTCCATACTTCAACTGGAATATCTGTATCTTTCACGTCATTACCAAATACCCCGATACCTTTGCTCTTGGAAAACTTCCCTAAATAATTTTTCAATAGATTTAGTTACTTCATAGTGTCTAAATGCCAACCATATTAACTTATAACCCATGGGGCATTTCAATTGAGCTAAGTATTTGATTCCTAACTAGTAACCTTGTAAGTTTTTAAGTGATTATGGAGAAGTGAAGAGGGGATGCTTTTAAACTTTCAGGTTCAAAAGTTGATTTTATCTCGTGCAAAATTTTGCTTATTTTACATCTTTGATTCATTTTATTCTTCTATCTATAACTGTTCTTTTTAGAAATTTATAATAACAACTGACAAACCATTGAAAAACAGATAACTAACCTGCTTCATAATTTAAGTATTCGGTAACACTGATAGTCTTCATTAAAGTCCAATTCTCACCAGTTCCAAGTAGAGTAGATGGAAACATCACCTGAAGAATAAATTCCCTCAGGTTAGAGTGAACTTTTAACTCAGCTGGAGAATTACAGATCAGTGAGGGAAAATGATAAAAAACAAGATGCTGGATACATTGTCCTAAGTAAACACAAGCACATAATGGCATACAAATCCTCAAATTGTATAAAGACAACAACTTACAGTGTGGAATGGCACATTATCCTTGCCCATAAACTGATACAGATCCACATTCTCTGGGTTTTTCCACCATTTCTCCCAATCACGTGTGTAACACGAAGTGATTGACACATATCCAATTGGTGCATCAAACCACACATAGAAAACCTTCCAATATCACAAAATTGAGCACAAACTACAAAATTAATAAATGAAAAACAACTAAAAATTTTGGAAAAATCAATAGAAAACTGACCTTGTCTTTGTATTTTTCATGTGGAACGGGAACCCCCCACTTTAGATCCCTCGTAATACAGCGTGGCTTTAGTCCTTCTCTAAGCCATGAATTTGTTGTTTGGATGGCATTCTGACTCCATCCACCAGCCACAGACATCTCAGCAATGTATTTTTCCAATCTGTCCTTCAATAAAGGGAGTTCAAGAAACAAATGGTCTGTATCCCGAATTCGAGGAGTTTTCTGACAAACCTGTTATGGATGTCAAAAATCTCATTAAGAAACCAAATGCCATCTACCCCAACCATAAAATTGTACTAGTACGTTAAAAGTAAATGAACATGTGTGCTCCAGAAAGCCCCACTAAAAGAAAAGGTATAAAAAAGAACCAAAGAATAAAACTCACAAAGGGAAAACAAAACTAAAAGAACAGAGAAAAAGTACTAAACCGAAAGCTACTAAAAATTCCAATAAAGAAATTCATTCAATTCCGTAAGATTGTCCATCACAACCACAACTAATGCTTTGTCAAATAGGAATAAAATCATTAATTAATAAACCAGCGAAACCTGGAGTTAAATTTAAAAAGTGAGGCGGGTTAATACCTTGCATCTGGGACTTTTCAGTTCTGTTGGATTCAGAAGTTTTCCACACTTCTCACATTGGTCTCCTCGAGCAGAATCATACTCACACCCCGGAGTCGGGCAGGTTCCCTCCACAAGCCTATCAGCTAAGAACCTTTCACACGTGTCACAATAAAGCTGAAACACAACACGCATTCAACAATCACATCCTTGAAAATATTTGAAATCGGAAAACTACCCTTACAATTTCAAACAAATAGGAGAGAATAACAACGCCAACAGGAAAAAAAAAATAACTAGATAAAGTTCGGCCAAACAACCTGCTGCATTGTGTTTTCGGAGAGCCACTTGTTGTCAAATATTTTTTTAAAAATTTGTTGACAAACTTCAGTTTGCTGAGGGCACGATGTCCTCCCAAATTCGTCAAAACTTATGTTGAACCAATCATACACCTCCTTATGTATAGCATAGTATCTAAACACACACACACACACAGAGTCAGATTTTTATTGAAATTTCGCTGAAGCAATGAGTGACTGGAAGAGAAGTTCACAACAATAGACTTGCAAATCTAGTCCAACACAACATGAAATATTCAATTGAAACAATCCTTTGAATATAAGCCAAGCTAAGCCATTAAACCTAACCACATACCGAATGAACAGAACAATCACGTGAAGATAATATAATACTGAGTATGCAAAGATATATATGTAACACAGACTAATTTTTAAGAAAACAATAAAGAGAAACCCATACTTGTCACAAATCTCCTTGGGAGAGCACTTTTCTTCCATGGCTTTAGTCTCTGTCGCGGTTCCATACTCGTCAGTACCGCAGATGTAAATAGTGTTATAGCCCCGCATCCGACAGTAGCGAGCGAACACATCGGCGCTCAGAACGCCTAGTCAAAATCAAACAACGTCGTTAATCTCTCGGCGACGGAAGCAAGATAAATACACAGATTCAATCGTGGATTTGAATCGACGAAAACAAAATTGAAGGAAGCAATGAAACGACGAATAATGAGAGAAGAGATAACGGAACGCACATCCAATGATGTTTCCGAGGTGCGGAACGTTGTTCACATAAGGCAGGGCACTGGTGATTAGGATGTTGCGCTTTCCTTCGACGGGAAGCTTCGGCGTTTTCGCATTTTGAGCCATTTCCGGCGTTCGGCGGGGATATAAGCAGTTCCGGCAGCCGCGAGAGTGATGGAAACGAGGGCAACGCCGGCGGCTGAAGAATGTGTCTGAATAGTGACTAGGTATAGTTAATGGTAAAGCACGCAGTGCCTCTTAAGCTATTTTGTTGAACCGTGCATAGCAAGGTTATGCTGAGATCATTTTATTTATGTTAAATTAGAAAAGTTTAAATCACTTAATTTATTACTAAATCAACTTTTTTTATGACCTATAAAATATAAACTAAAACAACAAATAGAAAACACACACACATATATATATATATATATATATATATAAAATAAAAACAATATCTTAGTTTTGTTATAATTTAGTAATAAATATAATTTAAATATTATTTTATAGAAAATATAGAAAGTGTTTAAAAGTCGTTGCTTACTCTTTTTTTTTATGTTTTCAAGTTAAAGTAATTTCTTTAAATGTATGATTGATTTTGAATTAAAAATAGAATGTCTATTTATCTGTGAAATAATTTAACATGTAAGTTGTTTTTTAAATAATTCATTTTAAAATAGAAATAATCATATTACAGTTAAATATATAAAAAAATTATGAAAATAATCAAATGTTAATTAAATTTTTAATTAATTTTATACAAAGTTTACATTTATTTACAAATTTTCATTTGAATTATTTTCATACTACTTATAATTAACATTTTTATTCGAATCGAACCTGAAGATTTATTGATTTTAGTCAATGTAATTTAAATGTATTTTTATTAAAGGAGAAAAAAAACAAAGTTAACTAATAAAAACAAAAAATTGGTATTTATCGCGAACAAAAATATGTTTAACCTAAAACTACTTCTTAACAAAGTTGTCTAAATCAAACATAAAACTCGTTTATTATGAATTAGTGCAGTGGGTAGGGTGTTGACTAAAAAGAGTATGCGTTAATTATTTTAAGAGACCTCGTTAAAGCATAATAGTTTGACATAAAATGTAAAATTTTAAGTTATAAGAATAAAAAATATTTTTAGAAATTTCTAAAATATTAAAAATATGAATAAAACTTATTAAAATATGAGTATAATAAGTTTATTAAATTAAAATAAAATCTAAAAAATAATATGATAGAATGAGATGAGATTATGTAAAGTAAAATAAAACTAAACAATATAAATATTGCATTCCAGATTATTTAAGTCTTTTTCGTAGCAGAGGTGATGTATTTATTCTAACATAATATTATGCCTATTTTTTATTCACTTTTTTTTCAATGCTTGAAAATTTAGCTTACAAAATAGGTTTAACAGATAATTTATAGATCAAATCACTCTATTTAACAGTTAATTTTGTTATACTACTTAATTTAAAAATAATAATAATTTATTTAATTTTAAATTTATAATTATTTACTTTTAGTTTCATTTGTTTAGCATTCATTTTTTTTTTCAATGCTTGAAAATTCAGCTTGCAAATTAGGTTTGATGTTAAAACATTTTCCTATATTTATATATCAAATCACTGTATTTGGCAATTAAAATATTTTTTATTTATACTACTTAATTTTAAATTTATAATTTTTTATTTTTAATTTCATTTTAACTAAGCCAAAATAACTTGTTGGCTCGTTATAAAACTAGACCAAACTAAAAAAAAAAAAAAATATTGCATTTTAAATATATAATGTATTTGTCCATTTAAAATATGTAATGTATTTGAATATATAACTTTTAAAGAGTAATTAATATTTACCGATGACTTAAAATATTTTATAACAAAAATATGTAGATAGGGAATCTTAAATTAAAAATGAAAATTATAAGATTAATGTTATCATTTAAATTATATAATTTTGAATTTCAACTAAAAGAAAAAAAAAATAAATTTTTTCATTCTCTCCCTTATTTCATATTTATGTTTATTCTCTTTATACTCTCCTTTTCTTTCTTATCGTATCAGCTGATATATAATTAATTCAACCTTAATTAGAGCATGTTAGGTGGGGCATCATTAGCTCAAATAAATTTCTTAGAAATATTTGTTAAGATTCTTTCGAAATAAAGTTTTTTAATCAATATTCATTTTCAATTAATGTTGAATATAACTTTTTTTTGTTAATATCAACTATAGTTACTTTTTTTCTTCAACATGGATCAAAATTGTTTTTTAATAAATGTTTGAAATGTGTTTTTTTTTCTTACACCGATGTCACTGACACAATAAGTTTTTTTTTAATTAATATTTGTTAGTTGGGTTTATTTTTTTTGTCTATGTTATTAAATTTATCGATGTTTTTTTAAACAGTATTGACTAGGAAACTTTCCATCAACATCACTTAAGATTGATTTCGATTAATGTTAGATGGTTGTTAAAAATTGACTAAAAGAAAATTTCAATTTATAGTAGGAAAGAAATAATGATATTAGTCAAAGTAATTATAGTCAACATGATGAAGATAATTCATATTTAAAAATAACCCTCTTAAGTGTGACTACAACAACCATGAATAATACATTAGAATGATAATTTTGTGTGGAAGTTTTGAAATTATTTTGACCGCGTTATAAAAGCAAACATATACATCAATGATAAAAAATAACGAATAAGTGAAATTTCAATAATACAGATATTAATAGATTAATTAAAATCTATTAAAAATATTAAAATAAAATGCACTTCAAGCTTAATTATAATGAAAAAATAAAAATAAATAACTTATTCTTGGTTGTTTTAAATTTGTATCTGTACTTTCATGGACGTCATTGTTCATCCCAGTTTAATTTGCTTTATTCATACTTCCTGCTGTTGATAAAATTAATCAACAAGATAACTAATTAAATAGACAAACAATAATTCATTAATTTGAACAATGTACTCCAATTTTTATTGCTTGAAAGATCTTATTATTCAACAATTTCGGGTCAACTCAAAAGACATTAACTATTAGAAAAGTACAGTTTCGTAAAATTATTACAAAAATATTTAAACTTTTTAACCAAGGTAAATTGTGTTGTTGTTCCTTAAAATATATCCATTCTTTTTTTATTTTAGCCCGATTAAAAATAACTAGTTTTTAATTCTCACATATGTAGAAAATAAGGTATATTCAAATAATTTGGTTTAAAACGAGAGCAATAATAACGAGAAAATTAAAATGAATATATATATATATATATATATATATATAGAGATATATATATATATATATATATATATATATATATATATATATATATATATATACACTATATAAAAA
>Ga0209700_104956_pt1 | contig 23213 bp, 2 predicted proteins | sample SiratroredBW_FD_187528 | JGI IMG/M metagenome (GOLD analysis project Ga0209700, IMG submission 187528) | Root nodule microbial communities of legume samples collected from California, USA - Siratro red BW (SPAdes) (version 2) | ecosystem: Host-associated > Plants > Roots > Nodule | place: USA... | reverse complement strand
GGTAATGATGTAATAATAATAATAAATTCTGTATAATATAGTAAAACTTTCTGTAGAAAATATGTATACTAGATGGAGTACGATTAATAACATATATGTATTGTAAAATATAATGTACATTGTGATGGAAGGTGTTTTTGCCTATTTTAGAATTGATTATTTAAATAACTACTGAAATCATCCTTGTCCTAAAAAAAAATTAAAAAATAATAATAATAATAATTGGACGTCACAGAGAGGATGAAAGAATGGTGTAATAAAAGAAGAATTTTTTTAAATAAAATAAAATTAATAACTAAAGAGGAAATTTTTTTAATGTTATTTAATAATTAAGAATTTATATCATCAAGCACTTAAAACAAAAGTTCTCTACTAAAATCAAAACAGTTCAAACAATACGAATTTATGTATGGTCTAGTATCAAAATTTGGATTACACTAGCTAACTTCATTATATACTATAATTATTAATAATTAAACTTTCCTTACTTACTCGAACAAATTTTTGAGGATTGCAAATGTTTAAACTTGGTTCAGTCATGTTGTGACTCGATTAATTCTATAGCAAAAATAACACAAAATTACAAAAAGTAAAATTCGAAGTGAAATATAAAAAAACAAACTATACAAAAATCCTATCCGTTTTTAAATAATATTGTAGTTACATTTTATCTATTTTTTCTTTGAAATTGATAATATGGTATAAAAGTGTACTTCTCTTTATAAGATTGTTTCTTAACATGAAATCGTGAATTTATTTTCAAAATGTTTAATCAATGTATTTTTCACATCTAAAATGTATATATAATATTTTTTCATAAAATTATTCTAATATACAATTTTAAATCAAATGATAAATGTATATTAAACAAAAAATCCACATAAATAGACTAACAGATTTATTTTAAACTAATTATAAAGATAAAAAGAGATATTTAATAAATATATTGACCTGAATGGTTGATAAAAATAATCTCTTAGAAGAAAAATATGAGTACATGTGACATAATATTATAACTTTTTACTGGTATTTTAAGGTACTACCTTAAAATATTTACTAAAGGAAAGAACATCAATCAATAATAATTTGGTACTGCCTTCTCTGCAAGGAGTGATTTCAAACATGAAATTGGAAATCTTTTTTTTTCTTTGTTGAGTTAGCTTTTTTCTTTTAAAAAGATGAATTTAATTCAAGTCCTGTAAAAATGAATGAACCTTAACAAATAGGTTTTTGTCCCTTTTGTTCTGACTGTTCTGACACGGAACGTAAATAAAATTTAATATAACCTTTTAAGTTTCATAAGATAAGTTTGGTGATTCATCATACCATTTCTAAAGCATGATGATGACCTGGTACGAAAGAGATAATCACATCCAGCAATTGTACACGTAATTGTTCAACTACGTATAACTGAACTCATCCTTATCATTTAAAATTTATATATATATATATAAAAGGTTATGGGAGAGGTACCTTCTTTTTCTATCTTTATAGGTTTATATTTGTCCTTATATGAAAAACCATATGATATAAAGTAGAACAAATACATAATGCACATTAAATTTTCTTCAGGTAATGAGTTTAAAGTGTAGGGATAGTTAATGTAAAGAACCAATTATAGTTATCATTGATGTAAATTGTCAAAGATTTATTAAAAAAAATATTATATGTAATAATTCATAATTAGATCATGACAAAAGTGAAGGACTATTTAGACCTTTGGTGTATCACTGTTTACTTAAAAAGAAAAAAAAAACAATGATATAGTTGTTGTTGTTTATCCAGTTTCAATAACATAAGTAGAAAAAGAGTATATTTATATTAAATTTAGAGAATAGTATTTTAGATTTAAGTAAATCAAACTTCATTAAATAAGTTCATAGCTTTGACACTTCAAGTTTTATTGCAGTAATATAAAATTAATCAATATTTATATAATAAGTTTATTTTTTTTAGTTCTAACTAATGAGCTGTTAACCTGCTTATATGATTTTTTTTACGTGAACAACTTAAATAATGTGACAATTATTTATTTAACATTTTTTCATAGAATATGTTTTGATAATATTTATTTTTAGTACATAATTTTTTTCTGATTTTTCTTAGTATATTAGCTAGAACTTTGTTAATTTTGATGTATCATGTTTTGACTGATTAATTATTTTAATGTGCTCTTTTAATTAAAGTTATTAAACTATAATATACTGCTAAATTAAATATTTTATTATATATTTAGTCATAACTATTTTTTGAAGCGTTTTTTTTTTCTAGAAATTATTTGGTAAAAATATTTATTAAAATATATAAAAAAAAGTTTATCATTATACTGGTCAAATAAAATATATCAATTTAATTTTCATTTGTTTTTAAAAAGATAAAAAAGTATTACATAAAAATAAATATTTTATTATATATAATGTACATATTAAAATATTAATTTTATTTAATCCTAATGTTGTGTCAGATATCATATTTATGATTCAATGCATAGTCATAAATAAAACCTGATTGGGTAGCCTAGCCGCCGTTAAAAAACAAAAGAGATAGGACAACGTCTGTCAGAAAGTAGTTATCATGAGAAGACCCCAGAACAGGTACAGAACCCTTTTTCAATTGATGGATAAGGTGGAAGTTCATTAGGTGTTGGTCCTAGTTAATAGTTCAATGTATTTATGGTTGTCATTAAGGTACGATGGGAGTATTTGCAATATATGTGTATGTATACATGTAACATTTGCATGTTGATGCTATTGTGCTTACCATAATATTTTCGAATTAAAATATTTCTTAAAATATGCAATCTTGCTTTACTTTTCCATTATTATATTATAAAGTTTTTTCTTTGCATATTGTAATCTCCTTCCTATAGTTTGAATTACAAAATTATTATCCGTCTACAAACATAAAATAAAAAATATTAAAAAAATTAAAATTTAAAATGTAATAGTTAATTTAATAGAATAAATGTTGATATATTTTGTTTTAATATAATAAAATAAAGTTATGGTGTTAGTAGAATAATAACTTTTATTTTGTTAATTTTTGTATGAACTCCATTAATGATTAATTGAATAGGTATTTTGTGTTAGTATTTTTTTTTCTTCCAATCACAAGTGTACTGGTTACAAATATAACAACGGATAAATATATCATTTTAAAAAAAAAAACTTATGTAATCCACGACAATAATTGCAGTGCAATTAATAATTAATTCAGATTACAAATTATTTTCAAAATTTTTAAATTGATAAACAAGAAAATAAAGCTATGCAAAAATAATTAAAGTATTTTTCTATTTTTTTTACTGAGCACTTGGAATGAGGATAAATATTGAAAGATGGTACAGAATATAATTGTTAAAGTTAAACTTCACCAAATTTTTCCTCTCTCGCATAAAAATTATTATCTTCTTTCTAAACTAATGTCAATATTAACGTACAATAATATTCAAAACCTAATTTCTTAAGTGAATGTGTCTAAGCTTACCCACTAATTTTGAATTTCTTGATTAATCAAATAAACAAGACTTGCTTTTGTCACAAGGGTCTTAAGACAATCAACAAATCATGTTCTATTTCTAGATACAAACTTTCATTAGATATTTTGATTCAGTTATAGATTATCAGATATTTTTCAATACTCTAAGAAAGAGAGATCATGCAATGGGTGATCAAGTCATAACAAGAATTTAGCACAGAAACAAAATATTAACATTTGAATGAAAAATGACGTATATATGAAACATATATAGGAACCCAAAATCAATTACATGAGAGTTTTATCGATTACATCTAATCCTAACAAGACGAAAAGGATGAACAATGGAGGAAGATGAATATACAAAGAGAAAAAAATGGAACCCTTCAAACCCTAGTCCTCGTCTAAGGCTACATTTTTTTATCCCAAGCCAACTTCGGACGAAGTGCTAAAGTGTGTAACCTTAATTTAGAGAGCCCTTTAAATAAACACTACTATATATATAATAATTAGTAACATAAAAAAAAAATGTTACTAAATCAAACAAAATGTTATTGATATAATTTAGTAACATATTTTAAAATGTCGTATTTACTTATGTTACCGAAAACTTTTAGCAACATTTTCATTTAATATTAGAAACATTTATAAAAATGTCACTAAATATCTTTTGTAACATTTATTTAATAAAAAGATAACATTTTAAAAATGTTACTAAAATCTTTTAGTAATATTTTTTTAGTAAAAAAGTAACACCATAAAAATGTTATTAAAAATTTTTAGTAACGTTTTTCCTTATCATTAGAAACATTTATAAAAATGTCACTATATTTTTTTTAACATTTATTTACTGAAAAGATACATTTTAAAAATGTTACTAATTTTTTTTAGTGATATTTTACAATAAAAAAGTAACACCACAAAAATATTACTAAAAGTTTTTAGTAACTTTTTTTTAATACATAGATAATATTTTAAAATTATTACTAAAAGTATTTAGTTATATTCTTTTTAGTAAAAGTAATACTATAAAAATGTCACTAAATGGTTCTGTTAACATTTATTTAATAAAAATATTATTTAGTTTTGTCTATTTTTTTAAATGATTATATTAAATAATAAGGCATTGAACATAATAGATGTTGATCCCATAAACTGAAAGATATATAAAAAGATCATTTAGTTTTGCCTATATTTTTTAATGGTTTTGCTAAATAATAACACATTACACATAGTAAATATTGATCCCACAAACTGAAAGATATACTAAATATCTGAAAATGCTACTGTAATGTAGCTCAAGACTACATCTACAGTCCTCTTTGCTGCAAATAGTAAGATCCGGATAACACCATTTGGTCCCCACGATCCATGCATTTAGTTCAATTGCCTTCAGAATCTTTCACAATAAACTTTCATCCCAATATTCAATACACCAAAAATTATCACCTAGCTCTGTTCCAAATAGAGTGTAGCGACAAATTTTGGAAGAAAAAAACACCATCACATTAGAATACCATAAAAAGTATGAAATCCAATTAGCAATGACAAACAAGAGTGTCAAAAAACTTCATAAATTACATTAGCTGCAAGTAACTGTAGCTTGAGAAGAACAAAATAAGTCCTCAACATCAAAATAGTGAAGGTTTCCAGCAGATAAAATTTCTCATTGATGGCATTATTCTATAAAATACGTAAATACATCCACACATGTAAAAGACAAAGTATAAAGTAGAAGACAGATCAGAAGAAAAGATGGAAATCTAAGAAAGCATCAACACAAACAAAAGAACTACTCTCTAACAGCAATATGGACATGTCTAAGAGAAGACAAAAAAAAAAAAAAAAAAAAAAAAAACAATAAAAGAAGCTATTTATAGCTTACCAAACTATAATTCCTATTTATTCAAGATACAGGACCAGAAGAACATGAAAAAAGATCCACTCCAACCAATCTTATGAACTAACAAGAAAAAAAATGATAACATGAGAACACACTTTTCGAGTGTGGCTGGAAAAAATCAGGTGCCAAATGAGTGCAGAATGGAATACACACTTCTAGTCATGGATGATGCAATTTTTAAAATACTTTATATTGCGGTTCCATACAAATCAAATGTATATGATAGTCAACTAGCTTAGCTATATATAGACAAGAATAAACAAAATAGGTGAGGGCCAAATTTGAGAATTTTTAAAATTATAATAAAACAAGAGATCATATGTAACACTACAATCCTTACCTACTTATTTTAATAAATATTTTATGATTCTATTAATTTAAAATGAAAATTTACCACTCTCCTCTGTTTCCCTCAAACTTTTTCATCCCAACATAGTTGTCCACTTGTGACATGCATAATCAGACAGGGTAAAGGTAAAAATAAAAAAGAATACTCAAGAATCAAGATAGATATAATAATTCAACAACAAATCTGAACGAAGTTAAAGCAGAACTGAGATGGTTAGATTCTGAGAAATCTGAAAAACAAACCATTTCCTTTCAAACTAAAAAGCAAAAAGAGGAAAAAAGGATCCCTGACTAGCAGTTGAGATATATTGCACTTAAAGATCAGTCAAAACTGTATTACCTGATGTTTTAGAGTAACTAAGCTCTTCGTATGCATTGGAGATTGAGGAATCACACCATTAGAAGGAGGGATTCTAATAAGCCCACACAATATGGTCTGGCCAATAATGAATAAGAATTAAAAAGGAAATATCAAGTAGATGCAGCAGAAACACATTACGTATTGCTTTTCATTGCACTGGTACTACAATTAAATCTGCAAGTATTTTAAAGAATTACATACTTTATTTTCTCAGAAACCATTTAAACAACAAATGGTTTTAGTCCTTTTTAAATTATCTGATCTGTGTTATATCCCAAATGTATTACTTAAAAAAATTAAAATATATATAACATACTCTCTCAATATGTATGTAAATGTATCACACAAATACCAGAATCATATAGAGGTTAAACATTGATGTGTCGGAGTATTTGAGAGTCATACTACAGTACCCAAAGCACAAAATCACAACAACCGAAAGGGAAAAAAAAGTTTACACTCATACATTCTACCGTACCCAAAAAGAAGAAGTTGTATCGTAAATTCCAATTTCCTATATATTTTGACTGAACTCAAATGAACCTTTCCTTCAAGAAAAAAAAATAAAAATTCAATTGAACAATTTTAAGCCATTCAAATACTTCTTCACTGAAAGTCAATCCTAGTGCCAATCCCGCCAGAAGTCCATCACCATACCCAATAAGAACCACTTTCCAGTTAAATCCAACAAAAAATCCTGAATCTAGGTATAAAACTACTGTTGAATGCGAAAAAACTCATGTAATCGTAAGCCCGCTTAGGCTTGAGTTTGTTGATGACGACGACAGCAACAATGACATCCTTCATGGTTGGCGGTAGACGACGATAAATTTCAGGATTCTACGACGAGATCGTGTAATCGGATTACAAATCTCACGTAATCGGATTGCAAATCATTATTGAGAGAGGGTTTTGAAGAAGAAAAACATAACGTGAATGAAGGATTACACTAAAAATTTCAAAGTTAGAAACCCTCAATTTGCTCTTTTTTATGTACTATCTAGTTTTGTCGAGAGAAAAAAAAAAAAAAAAAAAAAAAAAAAAAAAAAAAAATATATATATATATATATATATATATATATATATATATATATATATATATATATATATATATTTACTTAACATATTTGTAGTAACATTTATTAATAAAAGTTCCAATATTATATTTATATTATTTGTAGTAACGTTTATAATAGAAAATGTTACTATAATACTTAAAATTTAAATATCATTAATCTTGTAGTGAAAGCAATCTTCAGTAACGCTCGCGCCAGCCCAACTGTAGTGGCACTGGGAGCAATTAAGCCTTGGGAGCAATTAAGCCCAGTGACTCTCGTGGCCCAACTGGCGCCCGACCCAGTTTAAGTGGCGTTAGATGCAATTCATTTGTACAACTTTCTCTTTTGTCTCCTCCTTCATGGGTTCCAATCCTACATTTTCTTAATCCAATGCTTCTTATCTATAGTTTAGACAAAATAATAGAAATTAGTGCAATATTCCATTCTTAGACTCCAATAATCAATTATTAACAGAAATTAATAAAATAAAGAAATAAACATGCTTAGAAAGAGTTGATTTCATTACAAAAATAGGCTAAAATATATGACAAAAGGAAATGTTATTAAACTCCCCCAAACTTAAACCTTGCTTGTCCTCAAGCAAATGCAACTTGACAAAGATAGATAACTACTTAACATTGATATAACAACCGAGATGCAAGTTCACACAATCACTTTAGATAATAATCATGTATGCTCTCTTCAACCAATCTAGTAAATAATTTATAGTTAAGATTAAGTTATGGTGCTCACAATTTAAATGTAATAAAGAAAATACATGTAACTTTTTCAATACAAACTAACAATTGTGGTAGGATGTTTTTATGGACTACTAAAGGCGTCATTCCTCACTAGAAAAAAGTGTTTCACTCAAGCATTGTCTCAAGATATGATTAATTTAACTTTGCTTTCTATGTCAAGAGCTAAAAATTTTCAAAAACATGAAATATTGTATGGACTTTATTGGTTGTAACGTGGCTAGGCTAAGAAAGAAATTGGTTTTTCTAGATAATCAAAGACACTTCAAGAAAAGAGAGCAATATGATCAACTATTGAATTTAACACATTCTACGCTCTTCTATTTAAAATCCAGACTTGAACCAATATCACCTTACCCCTACATTATTTTATATTCAATCATTTTTTTTCTCTTTTTTCTTTCTCTTATTTTATTCATATTTAAAGCTTGACCCACAACCTTTTTGAAATATTCTTTATACTCTCACGCTTTGCATACTTCCCCAAACATGAATCACACCAAAGATCATGATCTTCTTGCTCTTGAAAAGAGTTTTGGGCTGAGTTCAAGAGGGTGGGGGGTGAATTAAACTTTCATAGATTTTCACAAAATAATGGAAAGAAATAATACAAAGAATGTAAGTCTTTTATTAAAACAATTAATAGTGGGAATTTTGAATGCACAGTACAAAGTCAATTAATTAAAACACAAAATCAATCAATTAAAATTTACTCACAGCATTGATCAAAACAAAATCAATTAATTGAAATGTAAAATAATCAACTAAAGATATCTCACAGTACTGGATAGAATAGAAATAGTTAATTCAATTACAGAAACAATTAATTGAAATATCTAGCAGTTCAGTACAACACAAATTCAATCAATTGAAAAACAGAAACAATCAATTGAAATAACCTGCAAGTCACTACTGCACAAAATCAATCAATTGAATCAGGTAAAAAATTAATTGAACAAACAATGTCATAATCACTGTCAGTCACTACAATCAACTAAAAATGAAAATTTGTGAATGTGAAATCTTGAAATTCTTTATCAAGAAATTCAATCAATTGAATCAAGAAAACAATTGATAAAAAGACTTTAATATCAAAACAAATCTCCAATCTGTAATCAATTAAACCCTGAGGACAATCAATCGAAATTGTCATAGAATGTCAAAGGCAAAATTCAATCAATTAAAACACACACTCAATCAATTACAATTTTTCAAGTTATTACAACAACAATAAGCTCAATTAATTGAAATTGAAAAATAGTTAATTGTTTTTCCAAGAATGAAAATTTAACACAGATCATATCAATATGTTTTCAAAATATACAGTGTGATACAAAGGTGAGTTAAGTGGATTTCAGAAGGCTTTTTAAGAAACACAGAATAATGTAGAAAAAATAATTCAAAGTTGCAATAAAGAAAAATCAACTAATTGAAACACAAAAACAATCAATTGAATTTTTCGTAGCAGTAAGGGAAACGTACAAATTCAAAACGCGATCCAAGAGAGGGTCAAGAGAGAGCAAGAACACCAAGAATTATACTAGTCACTCTTCCTCAAGAGCTACATCCAGTCTATTTGCCAACAAGTAAAGAAATTCACTTAAGAACACTAAGTTTAAACAATACAACCTCAATCAACTCTTGCACTATGCAAGAACAACACCTCTACACCTAGGAGAGATACAAACACACAATGCAGAACCCTACTGCACTCCTACAAATGTATGTCATGTACAATTGTAGAAAAACAACTCTCAAATACAATGTATTATCAAAGCCGAAACAACTACTGCAAAATCACATCAAACTAGTGGACGAAAATGAATGCAAAAGATTCCCTTTTGATGCAGAACCAGAGCACACAAGCTTGCACGAAGGATGACCTTCAAGATCTACGATCTTGTTCTTTCTTGAATAATCCCACTCAAAGCCAATAGATCCTCAAAGATGCTCTCTGTTTTTTACAATTAATCGCCAACTAATTCTCTATCTGTGTTATATATCAAGTGGGAAAAGCTTAATTTGTTTTATAGTGCAAAAAAAAAAAAAATTTGAATAAAAAAAATGTCGTGATTCAATCAATTGAAAACGAAAATCAATTGATTGAATCTTTCTGTTAGTAGCATTTTTAGCAAATAGATTTTCAAAAACAATTAGTCTTAGTGCATCTTTAAGGCTCAATCTAATGGTTCAAGGTGCAAGTTTTGGTTTGGATCACACTCACACATACACCCTAAGACTAGACCAACTCTAAATGATCTTCATTCTTGGTCCAAGTTGACTTCATCAAATGCCATAGCGGCAGTAGTGTTAACAACTCTCTCAACTCAAAGTGAGGTAGTCAATTATTTCTTAACAAAGCTTTAAAGGTTCAAGGATGAAGAAAATTTCTTTCAATGCTCAAACGGCTACATAAATGTTTTATTCTTAAACAACAAGGTTGGCTATTTGGCTCAAACTATAAAAAATGGCCTTGATCATATGTAAACATGCAGATGAATAATTAGCATAGCAACTCAAGCAAATTCAATTATAAATCAAAAGTGGTGATACTTACTAAATTTAACTTTAAAGCATAAAATCGCACTTGGTTAAAATGTTGGTACCAAAAATGCCATATAATATGCCACAATTATTAATCACAAATAAAAAAATAGGAACGCACTCTCAATCACAAAAACGTGAGAGCAACCACAAACTTACACTCAATAGAAAAACACATTCAGTTCATAGTTTATAATAGAGAGCAACTCAAAAAATTCTCATTAGTAAAAAATTCTCATAAGTGACATGCAAAGCTCACTCTAAGTCATTTAGTCAAATGCATCATAGATGTCTCATCAATCAAGTTACACAATTCATTATCAAAATAAAGAAAAATGAAATTTAAAAAACAAAATTAAAAACAAAATTTAAAGAAAAAAATAAAAGAAAATCTTGCGAAGGTTTATTTTCTAGCAGATCCTGATCATCATATAATATGGTCCTGTTCTTCTGCAACACCTCATCCTTAGTAGGCTCACCCCCTTCTGCAAATGGGACTGGACTACATACCCATAATTTTGTTTTTTTTTTCTTTTATCGCTTGACGCCGACACAAGGTTTGCACCTAAATATGAGAAAATTTGAAATTATGCTAGGTGTAATGCAAGTGTGGTCGGGCGCCATCCTTACCCAAGACAAACTTGCTCCAATTCCACTAGGCGCACAATGAATTTAGTTGGGTGGTGGAACAGGTTTAAGTGAACTAAATCTTTGGGTTGCCTCCCAGGCAGCTCTTGTTTAATGTCCCGAGCTTGACAGATGATCTAATTAAGGTGACAAGAACACACAAAGACTAGAGTAACAAGTTAGTCCAAATAATTATTATATAAAAATAAAAAGTAAGAATAACAAAAGTATAATCTAAAAAATCAAGCCTTGGGATTAAATAAAACTAACAAATTTGTACTCCCTATTCACACACTCAATTTATAATTGTTCTTCCGTTCTTGTTGCTCAACCTTGTTAATTCCTTAATCAAGGTTATATAGGGATTGAAAAAATCAATCCATTCTTATACTTGATGAGATTCTCTCCTTTCTTTAAGATCGTCTTACTTGAACAAGAAGCCAAAGATTGCACTTTGCTCCCAGTAGTTGTACATCTCTGGTCGATTGATTTTAGTTCAAAAAGCTAAACATATTTTCCAATATCATTCAACTCCTAAGATCATGTATTAACAGTTGTTAGCCTATTTTTCACTTATAATGGAAAGTGTACCAATCACAAATGTAGCAAGTAATAAATATCATTTTCTCCCAAAGGACTTGCACAATCCACAACAATAATTACAATTATAATAAAATTATACTAAAAAACAATTTCATAGTTCGAGTGTTAGTGTGAGAAAATTAATTATGCAAAAATAAATTAAATATTTTATAAATTTTGTGAAATCTTGGATTGCAGAAAAAGGTTAAGGATTGATGATATGACTATTGTTAGGGTTAGACTTCACCATACCTCTCTCTCATGTATAAAGAAAAACAATTACATTTTTCCTCGCAAATACCAATGTCAACCCACAATAATACTCAAACCCTAATTCTTTAGGTGAATAAGCCTAAGTTTCGCTATTAATTGCCATTCCCTTGATCAATTATATAGAAAATACTTACTTTTGCCACAAGGGTTTAAGACAACAAACGAATCATGTTCTATTCCTAGACACAGGCTTTCATTAGGTATTTTAATTTAGATCCTTATTACAAATTATATTTCTCAATAATATAAGAATCAATACCAAGACATGAATAAACACAATAGGCATTAAACACATAGTCAAAGTATTGGCATTGAAAGGAAAAGGAATATATATAAAACCAATATTAATTACATGAGAGTTTGGTAGGTTTCATTTGAATCCAACAACAATGAGTTTAGTTCCTCATATAGTCATGAGAACCTATACATACAAGATGGACAATGGAAGAAGAAGATGATTGCACCAAGAAACCCTAAGGCTGTCGTCCAAAACTGACTCTTTCTCTACACTGGCTCTTTGTGTCTAAACCCTAACACTTGTACTCATTAAATAGAACTTTTACACTGTTCGTGTTTGGTCCATCTTAATGGGCATCAGACTCAGCTTTCCCTACAGGGTTCCATGGCCCAAGTCATGCTTGCTCAACTTCATGACACTGAACACAACTTCAACTCCATGAGCTTGAATCATTTTCCTCTGAATTTAGTGCTTCTTGTTCACCTTTTAGGCAAATAAGGGGAATTAGTGCAACTTTCCATTCTCAGATTCAAGTAATCAATTATTAACAAAAACCTAATAAAATAAAGAAATAAGCAAGGTTCAAGTCCAGAAAGAGTTGATTTCATGGTAAAATTTGGTTTCAAAATTCGATAAAAATAATTGTTATCAACAATAAAGGTCTACAATACAAGAATTAGCAATAAAACTCAACCAACTAAAAACAAGTTTGCGATCATTACAGAGATTCCTTTACCATAAATAATTATAGCAAAGAACTCAATAATTGCATATATAAAGAAAAAAAATTACAAAAGAGTTATAAATGTAGAAATGAAAATAAAAATAACAAAAATGAAGTCTAAAAGAGTTACGAAAGCAAAACTGACTTTTATTGGAACACAAGTCCCTGACAATGGTGCCAAAAACTTGTTAGCATTTTTTTTCTTCGAATGGCAAGTGCACTAGTTGCAAATGTAGCAAGTGATAAATACACCGTTCTCTACTAAAGGACTTGTGCAATACACGACAATAACTGCAATTGATAACTAATTTAGACTACAAATTATTTCCAAAAATTGAATTGATAAACAAGAAAATAAAACAATTGAAAAATAATTAAAATATTTTTGGTATTTTTAATGAGCACTTGGAATGCAGAAAAGATAGAGATGATGTAGAATGTAATTGCTAGGACTAAAATTCACCAAAGTTCCCTTTTATGCATAAATATGATTATCTTCTTTCCAAACTAATACCAATGTCAACCTACAATAATAATCAATCCTTAATCCTTTAGGTGAATGAGTCTAAGCTTACCCATTAACCTTCAATTCCTTGATCAATCAAATAAACAAGATTAGCTTTTGCCACTTGGGTCTTAAGATAAATAAAGAATCATGTTCTATTTCTAGATACAAGCTTTCATTATGTATTTTGATTCAATTATGAATTATAAAAGATATTTTCCAATACCCCAAGAATGAGAGATCATGCAATGGATGATCAAGCCACAACAAGCATTAAGCATTGGAATAAAAATACTAACATTTGAATGAAAAGACGTATATATGAAACGTATATATGAAACATATATATGAACCCAAAATTGATTACATGAGATTAACCAGTTACATCTAACGCAAACAAGATGAAAATGATGAACAATAGAGGACAATGAATATACAAAGAGGAGAAAAGAGAACGCTCCAAACCTTAGCTGTCGTCCAAGGCTACATTTGCAACAATAAATGAAAACAACAAAACAACAAAAAATCATCATTCAGTCAAATAAAATAGTTAGTAAAATCAAGAAAATAACAGAGCTTAAAAAAAAAATTAGTAAAACTAAAATTAAAAGAATAAATGAAAATCAAAAAAAGCAACAAGTAGTAAATTATGTAAAACTAGACCAAAAACCACCTACAGCAACCTAAAAACAACAAACAAAAACGAAATTAAATTTGCTTATACCAAAGGTGAAGGTGCAAATTGAGATGTCTCAAATTATTGACAAACATTCGACATTGAATTTGAATTAGATCTTATGTGAAAAATAGGAAAAAGAAATATACTAAGGAAGGGTTGAATTGCATTTCAATTAATTTTTTTTTGCAAATATCACCTGATGATGATTATTTAGACAATGATTTTATGTATCAAAAGTTCATACAAGGATTTTGTATTTGGTGGAGAACAATAGTTGCAACTTTATGACTTACCTAATTTACTTAGCTTAAAATAACTTAAATACATTTTCTCACAATAGTACTCCTTCTCAAGTTTGTACAAACTATAATAACTATTTAAAGTAAGAAGATAAGGAAAAAAAAAGAAATGCACAAATTATTTTTATACTGGTTTGTCTATCCCAACATACTACATTTAGTTCTTAATCAATATACTGAGTTTCACTAAGCATAGTAATGCTACAAAGTACAAAGAGAGTATTCTCTAGGTTGTAGCCATTCCTAGCTAACCCCTGTACTATTCTTTGGGTTCGTAGCTACTTTTGGCTAACCCCTTGAGTATTCAATTCCAACAAGCTACTCCTGGCTTAACCAAGTATTCTTTCACAAGTCACTTATGGCTTCACCAAGTATTCATTCACAAGATACTCATGGCATATATGAGTATTCTTTGAATAACAACTACTCTTGGCTAATAACTAAGTATTCTATGCCAAAAAACCACTCTTGGCTAAGATGTAGATATAGTCTGTGTGACGATTAATCGATCACTTTGATGCTCACTAGTGAGGATAATCGTCTTATTACGAATATAAAATGTGACCATTCTCTTCTAGTATGCTAATGAAACATGAACACTTTTCTTATATGCAACTCTTAATAGGTGTTGAGATTTAACAACCTTTTTGCACTATACAATATGGTCTCTATATTTCTTCTTCTTCTTGTGTTGCTTTAGATAGGCTCTGAAGAAAGAAAGTAGTCGTTGTGGATTTGTTTTTGGCTGTTGAGCAACTTTAACTCTTTTGGACATGCTTTTATGTCTGACAAGCTTGCTTGAGTAGGATATGTTGGTGTTATTATAGCTAAGCTATATTCGATGAATCCAACTATTCTTTGAAGATTCTTGAAGATTAAAAACTAAGTTATGTTTAGGAGTGTGTTGTGTTGATTAGGAGAATATAAGTTTCTCTTTAAGTGATTTGATCTTTCAGTTATTGTTAGAAGAATTTTTCAAAATGTTTTAGAGCTTATCTTAGTAATAGGATAGTTTTAGTTGATTAAAATATGCTTTAATATATTAAAATGTTCTTCTTTAAAGTCTAAAATGGCTATAGAAGGCATTTCAATTATTAGATTATCACTTTAATCAATTAGAAATACTTAGATCCATGAGTAGTTTTGAGTGTTCTATTTTAATTTGTTAAAATGAGTTTTTAACATATTAAACTTTCATGTGCTTTTAGAATATTTTAAACTATTCTATTTTCATATGTTAAATCAACATTTTAATATATTAATTTCAGGAGTAAGTGAAGTTTATAGATTAAAATACAATTTTAATCCATTAAACTTATAATTTAAATATATATAACTCTCTTATTCTATTCTATTTGACACAAAATTTGAACCTATGTTTTTAAAGTAATTTTAAATACTGAAAGAGAGTTATTACCGAGTTAAAAAAAAAAAACCTTTCTTGGAGCTTTCTCTGAGTCATTACAAGATCATTAAACATAATCTTTTACCTGGATTTTTGTTCTTGTAGTGTGCTTGTTGTGTTCCAGGTGAACTCATTCCATTGTTTTGTTTTTGTTTTCATGCTGTGTAGTTGTCTCTCGATAGGGTTTCTAGATTCAATGTAGTAACAGGGTGTTATCAGGAGAGAAATCCAATCTCGTAGGGTTTAGGAGTTGGTTTCTTCTGTAGATTGTATTAACTGCGTGTTTGTCAAACTTTGTTATAATGTGAGCTTGGCTAGTGTGGCTGGACAATTGGATATAACTCTTGTATAGAGTGAATCAGTATAAGAATCTTTGTGCGTTTCTTCTTCGCTCTATTTTAATTGTTGTATTTGTGCATTGCACTTATTCTTTTGTCTTCTTGATTTGATTACATGCAAAAGCAACCAAATACTGAAATTGCTTGATCTAATACAAATTTCATGCTAGGTTTTTAAAAAACATGAGGTAGTTCAATTCACTCTGTCTTGAATTGATAGAAAAGTAATCTCATGAAGGATCGTTTCCAAAAATTTTCACCAAATAATTGACAAAAAAAAATGTGAAAGGGATAAGAGATAAAGAAACTCTAATCTACCTCAATTGACGTCACAATTAAGAGAAATTGATGAGTAGAGTAATAGTTGCCACTTTGAATTGGAAACTCAAAGATAAGGATAAAAGCTTCTAAAGAAAAAAATTAGAGAGAATTCTCACTTCAAGAAAGTGATTCAAATTGCAAATGAGCAAATTCTGAGTACAAAAGTTTACAAAAGACTTATATACTATAGACCTTGTACTCATGGGCCCAAACACTAATAAGGCCCATTCAACAAGCCTATAAAATCTAGAATCTAGAAAGTCTGTAATTACAAGAAAAATAAAAACACATATAAGGCCCAATAAAGGCCTAAAACAAAAAATTACACAAGTACAAAAAATCTATTCTACCCAAGCCTATTTTGTGGTTCTTAAGAAGGTTCAATCCATGATTCCATGGTACTGTCCTTCTTGAAGAAAATTTGACCTTGAATTTAGCTTTTTATTACATACAAACGTAACTTCTAAAAAGAACTCAAATATAAAATAATTCAATGAAAAACAAAGATCTATCTAAATTGAGATTTGGATCTTGTGAGAGGAAAATATCTTATTATTAATGTGCTTGAAGAACTTCCTCCAAAATTAAACATGTAAAATAAGTTTTAGACCGAGTTCAAGAGGGGGGGTGAATTGAACTTTCAAAAGTTTTCGCAAATCTGATTTATTCTTCAAGTAGAGAATGAAAATTCTTTATTCAATCGATTGACTATGTAATTCTGAACTGTTAGGTAAACAATCGATTGTGCACAGCGGAATATATCAGAGTTAAACCCAAAATTCAGTTAAACCCAGAAAACAGTTTACAGTGTGAAAATGTTTTAACCCAGATTTAAGATGTTTAAACACACTCCAGTAGATTAAACACAATCCAGAATCACAGTTGATTATGCAAACAGATGTTCAGAGTATGAATAACAGAATGAACTGATTTTAATCCAGTTAATTTTAAAGATGGCAGCAGTGAATAAAAGCAATCAAGAAGAGTAGGGAGAAAAGAAAGAACACAGAATTTTTATCCTGGTTCACCCTTCCACAAGGGCTACGTCTAGTCCTTTGCAAACTAGCAAAGATTTCCACTAAAACAGATCACAAGATCAGTTTACAACCCTTGCTCCCAGCAAGTTACAAACTGCCCCCAGCAGTAAACCCACACCTCACTGAACCCCTCAGCTAGTGTGTAACCAGTGCAGAAACCCACTACACCACAACACTTGCAGTCCACAAGCAACACTGCTCCCAGCAGCACTCACCCTCTACTGAACCCTTCAGCAGATGCGAGACCAGTGCAGAACCCACTACACCAACTCAATTACAAACCCAGTAATTGAAAACAGCAAACAAATTGCAAATCAACGGATCAGAAAGGATTACAGAATGCTTCTACACGAAACAAATTACACAGAATGAAGATCAGGTGCAGAAGACTTAGCTTTGGTCCAGAACCAAAGTAGCAAGAACCTCACTTCAAGGATGCTTCAAAGATTCACGTTCTTGGAGGTTTCTTGATTTGAAAAGCTTTGCAAAAATGATGATCGCACAAAAGGGGCAATATCTCTCTTAGGAAATCTCAAGGAATGCTTTTCGAAAGTCTTTGTTTTGATAATTCTGAAAGTGATGATTCTCATTCCTTTAAATACCCAAAATCAGTTTTAAAAACTGCTTAGCTGTCAAAATTCAATTAATTGAACAAACCATTCAATCGATTGAATTTGACCGTTAGTTTGACCCAGTCAAAGTTTTCAGTTGTAACAGCCATAACTGTATTTCAGTTGTAACAGAAATAACTGTCACATTCAATCGATTGTTTTAGAAATTCAATCGATTGAAAAACCTTTTTCCAGCAAAAACATTTTGGGTTATTTTTATTAAAAACAGTTTTAATAAAAATCTTTGTGAATCTTTTTAGCACCTCAGAAGTGATGAATCATGCCACTAGTGATTAAGGACTAAGCCAATCACCAACACACAAACCCAACTAAGGACCAAGACCTAATCACCCAACTATCTTCATGTTGGCACAAGTCTTCACTTGAATAATTCTTGTCCAGGTTGGTTCCCACAGATTCTTCATGAGGCAGTCTTCATCAGCTTCACATGCTGAGCCTAGGTGCTCACAATATTGACTTCATCAAATCACATGCTTAGCCTTGGTGCTAACAAAATACCAACCTGAAAAATACATCAAACAATTTCAAAATTAATGTTCTATTTACAAACACATAAAAAAGAACATCCTCACAAGGAATAAAGGTAAAATAATGTCTTTGAATGTCCATACAACTTTCATTAAATGAAAACAAAGAGGTGTATTCTTAAAATCATATTTATATTTTTCCAAGATTGTTTCTTCTTTCTCTATCTTCTTTTCTTCTCCCAATTGTTTATGCCATTACTCCTTGATATGCAAGTTTTCCCTAGGCAACTAAACAAAAGGAGACAAGTTAGTAATTTTTTATCAATGAAAAGTTAGAATAATGATTTAAATGAGAAGAAGATTTCAAAGTTTTGCATTCCCCTTTAAGGATTCATTTTGAAATCATACTTGTAAGGAGTGTTTGTTAGCAATTTTTTTGCTATGATGACAAGTGCACTAGTCACAAATATAACAAGTAATAAATATAACATTCTCTCAAGAGATTTGATAACACGAGAATAAATACAATTGATAACAAATTTAGACTATAAATTATTACCAATATTTGAATTGGTAAACAAGAAAAATATATTATGAAAAACAATTAAAATATTTCTTTGTACTTTTTACAAGCACTTGGAATGTGAAAAAAAGAATGGAGAGGATATGGAATGCAATTTCTAAGATTAAATTTCATCAAATCTCACTCTCATTCATAAAATCATTTATCTTCTTTCCAAACAATAATTAATGTCAACTCACAAATATACCCAAACCCTAATTCCTTAGGTGAATGAGCCTTAAATTATCTATTAAGCATAAATTCCTTTATCAATTATATAAATAAAACTTGCAATCGTCACAAGGGTTTAACAACAACCAATGAATCATGTTCTATTTCTAGATACAAGCTTTCATTAGATATTTCAATTCAGTTCCTGATTACAAAAGATATTCTCTAATACCCCAAGAATCAAAGATGAAGCCATGAATCAACACAATAGACATTAAGCATAGAATTAAAATGCTAACATTGAAAGGAAAGACATAAATATTAAAGCCAAAATGATTACATGAGACTTCAATTGATTAAATCAAACCTCAATAAGATGAGAAGAATGAACAATGGGGAAGATAGATATATAAAGAGGAGAAAAAGAAACCCTTCAAACCCTAGTCATTATCCCAAGGCTACATTTTTCTAACTCTTAGGCGGATCATGACTTCCACACAGGGTGGAGTGGAGTAAGTCTATAAAATGCCTAGCCCTAATATAGAGCATTTATTAAATAATTTGTGGAAGGTGTTATCGTCCGGCTCAACCTCAATGGTATAAGTGTAGTTCAATTTTGTTAGCAAATTTTACGCTTGAGAAAAGTTGCTTTTGCTATAAAAATTACCCAAAAATATAATAAAAATATATGTTATCAGTGTTATTAGATACTCTACCTCTTTTCTTGATATTTCTAACATTTATTTTTCTTCTTTTTCTTTTCTTTATTTCTCCTCTTTTTCTCTTTTTTCTTCCTCATTTTCTTTTCTTTATTTTCTTTGTCTTGTTTTGCTTTCTCTAACTTTTCTAGCTTTTGTGTAAGGATCTAGAAGATAGTTATAGAGTATGTATGGTACAAGAAAAATGGATACCTGAATATTTTATTATTAAAATCAAAGTTCATATAAATAGAAAAATCAAGTTGTTCAGGTTCACTTTTCTAAAACCATTTTCTTTGAGTTTTCTTTGTCTTCTCTCTAACTCTATAGCTCCTACTGCCATCACATTGACAATCAGAGCTCGCCCTTAGACTCATGGTAGAGAACAAAATTTTTCTGCCTGATCAGAATTTTAGTTTGGGTAAGTTCAATTTTGTCCTCTTTTTTTTAGAGTCAACTTTTGAGTATCTGTTTTACCTTTGGAAATAGTGGTTGCATGTGAGGCTTGATGCTTCAGAGTAAATCTCTGTTAGCTCAGTGTCTCAATGGTATGGTATGATTATTAATCAGACCTAAGTTAGAGCTTACTCTGTAGTTTCTAGATGTGGAACTCGTTTGGGAGTATTTTGTCCCTTACAGGAAAGGGAAGCTAAATTTAAAACTTTTATACATAATTGTTTTAAATGTTGGTAGGAACCTAGGTTAGGAGATTTGATTTTGAAATTAATATATTTAGTAGATTTCAGTTGTAGATTAGATTTGGTTTTTGACTGTAGTTTGATTGAGTTTGAATGATACGATGATAACAAGTAGTAGAAATTGATGAATTGGATCATGTACCTATAGAATCTGACGTTAATGAAACTTAATTTTTTTGTTTATTGTTGTTAATGATGCCTGAATTGAGATTGGATAGATGATGAATTGATGTTGTGTGGTATTATTATAGCAGGACTGTATAAAGATGTGAGTTGCTTGTAAATTTTACTAAAGGAGGAGTGAATATGAACATATTATGGGCATGTACAAGTATATGTTACTTGAATAGAGAGTGAAGCTTGAAAATGATAAGTATGTAGTTATTTGTGATAGCATAATTGAGAAAACTTTTATGAAGTACATGTTAAATTTGGATGATTTGAAGAAAGGAAATTGAAGTAGTGATTGGGTTTAGAACAAGAAATTGTAAGTTAACTTGGATGATAATGTATAGTGCAGTAGTTAGCTATTTTGACAAACTATTTTATGATAAATTGGCTCAAGCGAGGTGATTCTCGCTCAAAAGTGAGAACTTACTTTCGCGTTCAATTTCGCTCAAGCGTGTAGATTCTTGCTCAAGCGTGGAGATTCTCGCTCAAGAAAAAATGGAGACCTATTCTCAAGTTCATTTTCACTCAAGCGATGAAATCTTGCTCAAGCAAAAATAGTACTGGAACTTGACATGCTCTAGGGTCCATTTTTGCTTAAGCGAGAGAATTTTCGCTCAAGCTAAAAAAAGGACTTAATTTGCTTTGTTATAATTTTCTAGTTCTTTTGTAATGCATCTTGTGGATTTAAGTTAAATAATTGGCTTCTAAGTCATGGTTGATATTGAATTGATATTGTTGATATTGAAAAGTGTGTGAATATATGAGTGGAAAGTAGAGATGTATTATATGATTTGAAATGTATGTGATTTTTTATTGAGATAAAATATTTTTAAGAAAGAAAATACCTGTGTTGAGATTATGTAGGATTTGCATTATCTAAGGATTTATGTCAAGCAGGTATCCTGACTTTACTAATGGGTTAGAATCACATAGACAAAAACCATCAGATGGTGAGAGTCAAAAGATGTTCATATGAGTGACTGTTGTTTGAAATATGACCAGGCAGAAAAGACCATATATATTAACCCTATCATCTGTAGTATGTTGAGAGATTGATGGACCCTTCATGTTGTGAGTGTGCAGACTCACATTGGGAAGTAATATGACAGGTCCTGGCCTCTAAGTCTGATTCAATGTGCGATATTTTAGAACTAGAGTAAAGTGTCTATATGTGTGTCAGTAGAGTGTTAAAATGATGATTGTGAATGTAATATCTTTATTGAGATATGATGTATAATTCTCATAGACCTTTCATTGTAAATCTGGTAGCTTACCCTTTTGTGTTGTGTTGTGTCTTTTGTTTGAAATTTTGTGATCACTATAAGAAAAAAGTTATTTAGACACCAATTTTTAGCTACCAAATAAAATGGTTACTAATTGTGACCAAAATAACCACCAAATTAATTTAAAATCTAATGATATAAGTGACTAAAATCTTGGTAGCTAATGTTAGATATTAATTATATTGACTTAATTGGACACTAAATTCAATCATTACTTTTATTTTGTAGTTATTTAGCAACCAAAACCTAATTTGGTGGTTATTTTGGTAACAATTAGCAATCATTTTATATTTGGTAGCTAAAATTGGTGTCTAAATAGTTTTTTTTTCTAGTAATGGATGATCGTGTATTATATGTGAGTAGATGATTTGACAGGACAGAGAGCTTCTTAGTGAGTATAGCGGATGGAAGACTGTAGTTTTAATATGTAGATACTTTTGAATACTCACATGTTATCTTTAGGATTATGGTTTTGGGATGTTACATTTTTGCATTGCCTTCTTGTCTACATCTTTCAAGCATTTACCATAATCCTTGAGATATTGATCAGTCATGGGCCATGTATTCCAGTTAGGACACTGATGAGTTTTATGTCTATAGCCTTCACATTTGGAGCATTTAAGAGTACTTGTTTTGATCCTTGAAATTTTGCTTGTGATCCTTTCTATAGTTATAAATTTTGTTGTTCAACTTTATTATTCTTGAAACAATGGTATAAATATATTCTTCTAAAGTCAAACTAATACCTATAGTAAAAGTTAGAAAAGAAGAACTAACACAAAACAAAAGAAATGATTAACACAAGTAATATACAAAACATCATCACTTGTAAGTGTTTACACTCACTCGTGTATCAGTCTTGAAAGATTATTCACTCTTACTCAACTCTGTCTTTAGTACTTAAGAAGAACTCTCAATCAACCTAACAAGAATTTTACATTGAAAATGAAAGACGTGACAAATCTAAACTCAACTCAGGAGATTAAGAAAATGAAAATTCTAAGACAAAACCAAAGAAATTTAAAGATGTTAAAAAGTAAAAAAAAAAAAAAAA
>Ga0209700_104955_pt1 | contig 23214 bp, 8 predicted proteins | sample SiratroredBW_FD_187528 | JGI IMG/M metagenome (GOLD analysis project Ga0209700, IMG submission 187528) | Root nodule microbial communities of legume samples collected from California, USA - Siratro red BW (SPAdes) (version 2) | ecosystem: Host-associated > Plants > Roots > Nodule | place: USA... | reverse complement strand
CACCGTAATATTTTGTCAAAGAAGAATATATAATTAAATGATGGTGGAATAGGCAATAATTAGTAATATACTTTTAATATTATATAATACATTAAATAAAGTAAAATAAAATTATATATTAAATTAATTTTTTAAACAAACGTTATAAATCACATATAAGTGACTCACTCTTTTGTAACTTAACTTGTATTTTACTGAAAAGATATATTTAATTGAATTTAAAAAGAAAAAGCCATGTATCCGTCACCGCCTATTAAATCCATCACCATCAATTGAGACAGATTTCATTAGTTTTCATCTTAGGCTTTGATCAATCCCCATATGACATGTCACAGAATTGTTGGCACTCATACTTTCCACATGATATATCCTATGGTAATGAAATATATTTGAATAAAAAATGAAAAAGATCAAAGGTCTTTTATTTAAATAATATTGTCATTTTAAAATTGTATAAACAATGAGATCCAAAGATAAAATGATTAAGCTTTCCATGCAACCCTTTAGTTATTCTTTATTTATTTTTTTAGCACTTATATTATTAAATTTAAATTAAATACTATATGTTGTCCACATACACAGCTAGAAATCAGAATCGGCTTTGGTGGCTGGGTCTCAATGCAAGAGAAAAAGATGAGAAACCAAACACCACACTTTAGAACAAAGCCTTCACAAAGTTGGTTTGCTTTGTACTCTTGAATCTTGATCATGAAAAAGGAAAGTTGTTTTTCTTATCTTACACTTAAATAAAGAATTAGATAGCGACATACCATATATAACTTAACTATACAAGAGAAGATGAAGAGAGGTTTCACAAAAAAATATCTTAATAGGTGTTGCCTTGTGAAAGCACACAAACCAGTGGTGGAAGGAGAAACAGAATTTTTTTTCTATTTTTTTTCTATTAAGAAGGAAAATGAGCATATCCACACAGAATATCATATATATCTTGGTGTCAAATTGTTGATGGATTTTGTATATTTTATTTCATATTATTATGGACAGGACAAAAAGAATTTATTAACATGTTTTAATAAATTAAAATATGATGAATATGATCTATTTGATAAAAGATTAATTGATAATTTTTATGAGTATATAATTATTTCATAAAAGTCATTTTTAAAATATTCTTTTAAAAATTCAAAAATTAAATTATGTAAATAATTTAAACATATATTTCGAAAAAATATTTAATATTGAATTTTGTAAAACAAATTTAAGTATATAGTTTGAGATTATATTTTGATAGTTTCATTGAATGAAATTTGTTCTGTATTCTTATTTTTAATACTCAGAGTTATATTTGTTAAACTAAGTTTGGATAAATTTTAAAAATAGGTTTATTCTCACTATAAGAAAAATACTATTTAGTGATCAATTTTTAACTATCAAATAAAATGGTTACTAATTGATTGCTAAATAATTATAAAATATAAGTAATGATTGAATTTAGTGACCAATTAATTAAGATAATTGGTATCTAACATTAGTTATCAAGGTTCTAGTGATCTATATCATTAGATTATAAATTAGTCTGTAGCTTAATTAGATACCAATTTAGAATCTAATGGCATAGGTTACTAAAACTTTGGTAGCTAATGTTAGATATCAATTATCTTGAGTTAATTGGCCACTAAATTCAATCATTGCTTATATTTTGTAACTATTTAACAATCAAAATTTAATTTGGTGACTATTTTGGTCACAATTAGCAACCATTTTATTTAGTAGCTAAAAATTGGTCTCTAAATACCTTTTTTCTGTATCTGTTGTATGAGATTTGAGTTTTTGTTATTTTTGCTCAAGTTGAAAATAAGTTTGTTTTGTTCTATTACATGAGGTGTTTTTTATTAATATTTTTGCTTAAGTGAGTCGAATTTAACTTAAAACAAAATTAACGTTGAAAATCAACCTTCTTTGTTAGATTTTTGCTTAATTAAAATATTTTCACTCAAACGAGTCCATTCTTGCTTTAAGTTAAAATATTCTCTCAAACTAAAAAATTTCTTTTGTTCTTTTTTTTTTTATTTTCTTCTTGTCTCTTCAATGGATTGAATTATATATGAATGTTTATTTTTTAAATATGAAATGAATATTAAGTTGCATATTTGATTAATTTTGTGTTTTTGTTTAAATAAGTTATGATGTATGACAATCCTTACTAAGATTGATGAAATTTGTATGAATTTGTAGCTATATATTTAGGATGATACTTGAATTATTATTTTTTGTATTTGTATATTAAGTATAGACATTTATGTTCTAATAGAGATCCCTTGTTTCATTGATGATTTAACTCACATTGATTAATATATTAGGTGATGAGAAGCTCATGAGAGTTCTTACACACCATGACAATATATAAATACATGACTTAGGTTATAATGAACTTATATCTTATTTTTTTAGGTTCGCTTGTGAATTAGATTATATGTTAATTAGTATATGGTAGGACATAAGACATAAGTTGAAATATCATCTATTGAATATCTTTTATATATAGATCTATATGTGGTCTATATTATCATTATATATTAGTATTTGAAAAAAAATTGAATTAGTATTTAAAGAAAATTGAATAATTGTGATCTATTAATTAAGATGTCTTCCTTTATATATTTTTCTTATATTAAAAATTTATTTAAATATTTTATCCCTACATATGCTATTTATATTGTGAACTACATAAACATAACACCGTAATACAAATTACATTGAAAGTGGAACTGACCCAAATAAGATAGGAATCTTTAGAACAATGATCAATAATTCTAACAAATATTTCTAACAAGTTTAATTAGTGTCACATTCATTATCTACTTATAATAGTCTATATATTTGAAATATGTAATAAAGATATAATCATACTAGTAAAGTAGGCATATTTATATACTATTAAATTAGTAAAAAGTACTTATAATTTAATAAAATTAGACAAAAGATGTTATAATAGATAATAAATATAAATATATTTTGAAAATATATAGGAATATCCGAGCATGATATACTCGAAATCAAACCCTTGACATATGATAAAGTATACTTTATCATATCATTTTATTATCACGATATTTTTTATTTATAAAAAGAAAATATTAAAAAAATGACGTGAAAAGAGGGGGGTATGGTGTAGATAGTGAGAGATCCTTCCCTAAATTCCGAGCGCCACTCTGATAGGGACTGATCGGACAGGTTGCTCTTGTCTTTTTCCCCTCTTTCTCATCCCATCTCTCTCCCTTATTCTATTTTTTTTTTTAACAATAAAACTAAAACTGTTGCTGTTTCATGCACACAGCAATTCATCTTCATTCTAACAAAACCACAACCATCACTGTTTCTTCAGAACTTCCGGTTCTTGTCATTGAAGACCCAAATCACGTGTACATTAAAAAAACAATATCAATGTTCATCTTGTTTTTTTTATATGTACAAATTTTAAAAGCTTAAGTTTAATACAAAACAACACCTTTTTAGTAAAAATCAATCATAATAGTTTTTCCTATTAGTGATAGAGAGATATGAAGTGGTGTCAATAATAAGATATGACATTAGATGAATATATTTCGTATGGTATATGATAAAAAAAATATCACACACTATTCAAGATTTGATTGATATAGTACCAAGAAAATATTTTACAATCAAGATTCAAGAAATAAATAAATCAATCATCGAAAAATAACTTCAAACCAAATATTACGATCCAGAAAAGAATCGCTAAATTAGTGATTTGATGTCCAATATTTTTAGTCTACGGAATCCAAAGGGAGAATATAGAAACAAGACAGAGAAAGATAAAATCACAAACTGCTAATCAGAACTCACTAATTAAATAGAAAAAATATTTATAAAATCTTTTGGAAGAAAAAAAATAATATACTTTTTCAAAAATTAAAATTAATTTATATAAAAACTAACTTGTAGAAATTATTTTATTCTTTTTTAAAAGTTTATTTTCAACTTGTGAATAAATTAATTTTAACTTATAAGAAATTATTTAACTTTTTAAATTTTTCTTCCCTGAAAATCTTAAATAGGTTGTTCAAACATATAAATAAGATATAATTCACCCTATTGTAATTGAATACATCATGAATTATTTGACCTTTCAAATGGCCGATTTAGCTTTTGGTGTCTTTATTAAAGTAGTATTATTACAATTAGACTGTTATTTTCTTAAGAAATATTTCATACAATATATCCAATCTTCTGCATTTATTTATCTAGAAAAAATACATTCAATTCTTTTCGTTTTTATCTACAATAGTGCACGATGATAATATTCCTAGGGATTGAAAGTAAACGTGTCTCGCGCTGTAAATAAACGAAAGGAAATCGTTAAAAGAACCAGAACATTTAGAGAGAACAGGATATTTTTTCTATGCTGTAATTGAACATTAATCTATAAGTTTTATTATATGTTCATAGAGTGACTCCAATAAAAAAAATGTAAAAATTAACATTGCAAGAATCTTCTAGAGCTACAATCACTAATATATAACTTGTGATTTTACAAGGCTTAATATATGTGATTTAAACACTTGGTGAAGTCAGAATATTTATATTATAGATTTTGTTACTTAATACACAAATTCAATTAATAATTCACATATCACCCTAAATTTATAATATCAAATTCTATATATTTTATACATACATATAATTTAAATCATACTTATTCACAATTAGTCCACAAATTATTGTAAGCATTAAAGAAAAACAACATACAAAATATGCTCATAATTCTATTATAATAAAGTAAAATGGTGAATACTAAAATTATTTGAATATAATAAGCAAGTAAGAAAATTTAGTTTTATTTTTTTATGAGTTGAGTTTATTTTGAATCAATTGAGTTAATTTTGAATCCACTGAATCAAATTAACAAAAACTTTCTCCAATTACTGTTATATCCAAATTTGCTAGCGATTTTAAAATGTGTAAGCAAATTTATAAAATTTTGTTGACTTAATTACAATCTACTTAGCAAATTCAAGTGTAGGAGTAATATAGAATCTTCTCAATAGATTTATGTAGAACATATTTTTCTACAAAATTTTCAAAACTAAAAACTTTAGTAAATCATTCTACACTCTATAACATTTTAAAAATACTCATTTACAACTATGGAATGCTCAAAATAGCCAACAACAACTATATAAATATTACTTCCAAGTTTATATCAATATAGCCTAAATTTACCATACTAGACTTAATTATACAAAGTTTGAGGTATCATTTATAAAAACATCAAGGATATCCAATTAAACCTATCATACCAAGTTTCATGTATATAATGAATCCAAACATTCATCAATCAACAATACAACAATAACCATCAAATATTTCCACAAATTTAACCAATTATAAACACTCAAACAAAAACATATATAACTCAAAATTCATGTTCAACTTCAACTAACTCAAAATATCAATCAAAACACAATAAACATTTTAGTTTTATCTAAATTTTTACTTTAGAAAATTGTTTTTAAATATTTTTTTTAAAATTTAAAAAATAAAAATAAAAAAATATCCTGAATATCCGTGGATATGAAAAAATCCACAAACCTTTGTTCGCGGATACTAACAAATAACAAACAAATTGTTCCGTATCAACCTTGCCATCCCTAGGGAAGTTGTAGGTGCACCACAGTGAATTTTTGTGTTTCTTATTCTAATATTTTAAAAGTAGTTTATTAAAGAAAAGCAAATGGACCCCTCTTCCGGTATTTCAGGAGATCACTAATTCTATTAATTGCCTTCCGTGGCAATATTAATTGAGTCCATATTTGTAATAAAAGCATGAAGAAAACCAGTGTGTTTTCAGATTTTTATTGCATTATTCTTCAAACATATATTTCATTTTATGAATTAGCCATAGCTTTTCTTAATTGATAAAATAATATACATGTTGGTAAGACATTTAAATTGGTTAGAGTTGAGTGAAATTTTAAAATTAATTTTATCGCATTTACATTAATAAAAACATTATATAGATGGTAAGGAAATGACAAAAATACACTAGAATCAAAGAATAAAAAATTAATTAAATATGAAAAATGAAGAAAAAAAATTTCATTTGTTATTTTTTCATAAAGATTTGCGAGAAAATGGTCGTAAATGTAATAAAATAATAATAAATTTAATAAAATTATAAAATATTAATATTAGAAAATATTAATAATAAATTTATAAAATAATAATAAAAATAAGATAATTATTAAAATAAGATAATTATTAAAATAAAATACTAATTTTAATGTTAAAAATAAAAATAATAATAAAATCATAAATAATTATAACAAGAAAATTAATAAAATAATAATAAAAGTAATAATAATAAAATAATAACAATAAAAATAAAATAATAACAATAATAATTTAATGTATTTTTTTAAAAAAATTGTATATATTTTTAGATGTATTGATAGTATTAAATAATTCATATTTTTTTAGTCGAGTTTTCGAATCTTATTGAAATAGTGTTTTAACACTCCACACAAAATATACATTCTACTAACACGGTTAACTTAATACAATTACATATATTTTAAAGTAATCCACATTTATTGTATTTCATTTTAATATAATGAAGTATTTAAAATTTAAAACTTGATTGCAGATCAACATGTATAAATCTAACTAAGAACTTTATAACTACTAAGGCAGATTAAATATAACATCTTTCACATGATTATCTGTATCATCATTTGCTCATACGATTATCATAGAAAGATACCAAACACACAAACAAGAAAGGGTAAGCTAACCGTTTCTAAAAACATCTAGAATAATCCAAGTTAATCACATAATTCAACAACACATAAGCATATCTAATCATCTATTCCAATCAATTTCATCAACAATTCCAATTATAAGACTCTGACATACATAAACATACTTGACTCTACCTCTAACACTCGTGCATTGAATAGACCCTAAGATATGCACCTAACATACAATTCTAAGTTGTGAATCGAGGTACCCCAAATCAATGAATCATCTATCTTGTATGTCAAGGTTAGTTCCCCTAAGACTTTTCTGCCTAGTTATATTTCAAGCTGTAGTCACCCAATTCAAACTTTCTTCGTCTCTCATCACCTAAATAATGATGATCTATTTGATTTCTATTACTAATATAGTCAGGATATCAATAGTTATTGATCAGATCCTCAGACAATGCACATTCTAATAGATATAGACCTGAGTATTCTCTTTTCTGAAAATACTAAGCCTAGACCATGACCACTTCAATGAACAATTTAACAATATCATATCACATGCATATATCTTTACTCATTCATTTATTCACTTTTCAAACTCAATCTCAAATATCCCAAGAATTACATAATCATTAATATTATCAATCATGAATCAATCCATTCAATCAAATTGTGTTACAAAAGAATCAAACAATCAAAACAGAAAAAAAAAATTAGCTTGACCGAGAATTCCTCTCGCTTGAGCGTAAGTTATCTCGTTTGAGCGAAAATGGTCCCAAGAACAGTCCAGTTTCAATATTATTTTTGTTTGAGCGAGAATACATTGATCAAAATTTTGCTTGAGCGAAAATCTTCTTGCTTGAGCGAAAATAAACCAGAAAATAGGTGTAAATTCCAGTAAAGTCGCTTGAGCGAGAACATTATCGCTTAAGTGAAATATGAAGAAAAACCAATTGCATTTGTAGTTTTCAAACCTATTTCGCTATCTTAAACATTATCAATCAACCTCAAATATCTTATTTTTCCACATAACAACATAGCTACATATCGAATAATCTATTACACTCAAATTTATCTACAAATCCAATTATATATCATTTCCTATGCCCAACTACTTTCCAAACTCCATTCAATTCACAAAAATATCATCTTCCATGCTTCACAATACAAGTTCACTTCCAAATTTTCTCAAACCAAAACACCTAGGATCAGAAATTCTTATTTTTACCAATATCATTAACACAAGCTAATTTCATACTCAATTCAAAATAAGTTAGTTTACCTTACCAGTCAAATAGATACTATCAAATTTATGCGACCATCAATCTTAATGAACCTACCATACCAATCTGTCTATCTTCATATTTCAATTTTAACCACCAACCAAACTTAACTTTACAACTTATAGCATTTTAGGTTTTGAACTTCAAATGAGGTTTTGCATCAAGATTCATCAAACAATCAATTTCAATCCTACTAAGAAAATTAGTGGCTTAACCTAAATTCCTTATTGTCAAAATGCACATAGTGAGCTTCCATAACCTGATTAGAAGCCAAAACTCTCTCAAAAGTACTCCGAGCCTAAGAATCACAAAAGAAACTCTAACCTGCACCACAGAGATCTGAATAACAATCAGATTACACTACAAAGGCACTAAGCTAACAGATATTCACTCTTGAGCATCAAGCCCCACATGCAAACTCAATTTCTCAAGAAAAACAGTTACTCGAAAGTTAACTATAAAAGAAAGATGACAGAATTGAACTTACTCAAACCAGAAATCTATTAGAGAAAAAACGCTCAGGTTTCCGTCACGAATCTAAAGACATACTCTGATTGTCAATCTGATGACAGTAAGAGTTATAGAGTTAGAGAAGTAGAGGATATTTAGAGAAATTTTTTTTAAAGAGAAGGTGGTTTAGAAAAATGAGACCTGAATAACTTGACATTTCTATTTTGTATGAACTTTTATTTTAGTAAAATATTTAGGTGCTCCTTTCGACTACCACACCTACTCTATGACTATTATCTAAATCCTTACATTAATCAAATATAAGTTTGGGATTTATAGGTATAAATAATTATTCATTCCACGTTTAATATTTAGAATTTTTATTTATTTATGATTTTGAAGAATTTAAGATTTTTATTTATTTAAAATTTTGAATAATTTAGAAATTTTATTTATTTCAAATTTGTATTTAAGTAGGATATTAAATAATGTAAGATTTTTATTTATTTATAATTTTGAATAATTTAGAATTTTTATTTATTTTATTTTTTTATTTAGGTAACACAATAAAATAATTGGTAATTTTACAATTTCATCAATTAAAAAAATAATAATTCATCAATTATACTCAACAAATTAATCATATTCTATTTTAAATTTTTATAAATTTTTTCTTAATTTCTCACAATTTTTTCCTTAATTCAAAAACATATATTTTCTACTCTCTTCCACCACAACTTTTTTTTTCACTATCAAATTCCCCCTCAAGTTGAAACACGCTATAAGAGAGAATATGTCAACCATTGTCATGCAAATTTAATAACACAAGAGTAGTTTTAGAGTTCCTTGGCTAAGTTTTTTTTTTCTTCTTAAATTTAAACATTGGTTTTATCTTTCACTAAAATTGATTTTTTATTTCTTAAATATAATAATAATATTTTTATTTCTTAAATTTAAGAACAATATTTTAGTCACATATAATGATATAAAAATAGTTTGTAAGATCCAATTTATTTAAATTTATATAATAAAATTTAAAGTAAATAGATAATGAAAAAAATATTTTGAGAAAAATATTACAAATATATTTAAAATAATTTTTTTATCTATTTCTTTAAAATAATAAACTATATAATTATTTTTTAAGTTCTTGTATTAATAGTTCATCCTTTTCACAGTCAAATTTTATCTCAGAAGAGATAGATCGATATATATTGAATGATTGAAATCTTGATTTATATTAAAGTTTTTAAAGTTAGGTAAGCGTATGGTCAAACAACATGATATATTGCTCAAACAGGGAATTCACAACTTAAGTAAAGAATTTTCTTCTTTTGAGTGAAGACAAGTCACTCAAGTAATGATGTATTGCTCAAGTGTTAAGCCTCTATTTTTTTTTAATTACTTATTAATTGTTTTGTTGTAAATATGAATAAGTTATGCGACTGGCTTATGTATATATGAAATTATAACATTGATAAGTATGATTTTACATGTATTATGATTGGATTGAGTGGGAAAAGATTGATAACTAGAATAATATATAGCCAAGTTATAGTTGTCATATTAAGTACAAGAACCTATTAAAAGAAAAAGTATCCTATTTTTATTGATAATTTAAATAATATAGATTAAGATATTAAAGTTGTGAAAATTTGAAGGATATGTTTGCATCAAATTTTGTATAATAGGTGCAGTGAACTACTCAAACATAAGAACATGAGATTAGGTTACAATCTTGGTTCTAATGGGTCAAGTTAGTTTTTGGTAGAATATATTTACTACAAGTCTTGTGTGGAAAGTGAATTATAACAAATTACCTTGATATGATAAGAAATATAATAAAGAATTTCAGATATAAGTTATGACTAGAATAAATTCTTTATATTAAGAATGTGTAATGATGGGAAGGATATATATATATATATATATATATATATATATATATATATATATATATATATATATATATATATATATATATATATAGTTTGTATTATATATAATTAAATATGTGATTGTGTTTTTTTATATTATGTTATTATATATGGTAAAGTGTTGTTTTCATGATTTTTATAAGGATGGTAACAAATCATATTAACTCTTAATTTATAATAAAAAGTACAGAGTAGACTAAATACTTTTACAAGTGAATCTTGCCTGAGGTAAAGTGTAGACTTATTTGTCATATCCTACAACTTCCTAAATATTTTTATTTTATTGTGGTGTACAATTGTTTATGTATAATAAGAATAAATATTTTACTTAATTATTTGATTAATATTATATATTTGTAAATATATATTTAGATTTTATTTTTGTTTTACTTGAATTTCTTTTTCTAGTGTGTTCCTTATTTAATTTCAGAAAATAATAAATTATTTTTTAAATTTTATAGTTAGTAATAAATTTGTACTTTTTTATAAAAATCAAATTTATAATGAAAAAGTTAAAGTTATTTTTTTTTATCTTTTATATCTGTAGATCAACGTGTAGATATAGTTATATGTATAGATCATACGTATTAGCCCACAAGTTTAATATGGATTAGTTAATCCCAATTATTTTAGTGGATAAAAATAAGATAGATTCACCATATGTACACATATTTTAATTGGTATCATTACTTTTATGAGTGTATGTATAATTCCTTGATTAACTTCGATCTTCCTAATTATATGTATTAACTTGAATTTAATATCTGATTTCGAAATATCTTAAACATTTTTTAAAATAAGTTTTAAACTAAACATAAATTATTTAATTCGTGGTATTAAAATATAATTTATTACATTGAGATGCTCAAATCTAAAAAATGACATAAACTCATAAATAAGTGATTATATTATATCATAATTGACTACATTTAATTTTATAGAGGATTTGCATAAATAATTGATTATTATTTAAATAATAAATTTAATTGGTTTTTGAGAAATTTTCAGTTTCATACGAAATAACCTACTATCACTTATAATAGCAATTAACTTTATTTCTGGGATAGTGTAACTGAGTTTCTCTCAAATTTCAAAAGAGCACAAATTCAATTAAACTTATTATTTTTTTCCTTGCATGAAGATATTCAAAATTATTTAAAACAAATTAAAAATATTTTAGAGAAGAGTTTTTTTAATTGAAGATATAGACTTTCTAATAGAATTTTTCTTTTCTCTTAATCTTTTGAAAATTTATCTTAATAAATTGTTTTGTAACACCTTTCTTCACTGTATGTGAAAAAGTTGTTTTCTTTTCACCAATTCACTTTCTTTTTTGTGGTTAGAACCTCTTTATTTTCTTATATTACATTATAACAAGTAAAACGTTATAATTTTAACTTGTTTGATCACACTCACAATGTCTTTATGGACATATTCAAAGTTTTAATATAAAATAAATATTTAACAGAACTAATAAATCTGGTCAAACTGATAGATAGGTTGAAAAACTTAGACAACAAAATTATAAAACTGGTCACTTTGGCAAATCTGAACTTTTCTCAGCTTATTTCTACTCAAAGGAAAATAAATTTGCAATAAAAACTATATTACTTGAACATAAAAATCGTAACTAAATTTTATTCTATAATAACCAACCTAATACGAGAAGATTACTCGAATGTGAAATAAAAAGCCTCACATATCTCTAAACTAAAAAATTATATATTACTAAAATTCATTTTGTTATAAATATTTTGGAAATATTAATTGAACCTTCAAAAGCTATACACCATTTAATTTTGAAATAAAAAATTGTGGCACTAGAAGAATCCAAAAGTTTGTGTTTATTATAACGAATTTAATATCACACATCCATATGAAAATCATTCAAAACCAAAGCAGTACGAGTAATCTTTTCAAGTATTAAATTGATGGGTTGAAACTGTGGAAAAGATGAAATTAAAAACTCACTAAAAAAGGATAATTAAATAAATACATAAATGAATGAAAAGAGAGATAAGAAAGTGATGGATGGGAAAGGGGCAAAATGGTAACTTGTAAAGGTTTTTGTCTAGGCTTCCCCCATCTCAGAACCAGAGCTAGGCTCCCAATATAACCCCTCAAAGTTCCCCACCACACAGAAGAATCTCTCTTTATTTCTTTCACTCTCACACAACCAAAATTTTCCAGACTCTCTCTCTCTCTCTCAAAGCTCATCACTTCTGCACTTCAATTTATTCACCTCTGACACCCTCTTAATTCTGCTTCCAGTTCTTCTGAGTGATGGGTATGATCTCTCCTCACTCTCACAATTCCCACATTATAGTCATCCTCATCACCTGCTTCTTTCGTCATAAATTCTAGAAAAAACTGCACACCCTCTTCTCCTCTTTTACTGCATATGGGGTATCTTTGAACACCCTCTAATCTAAGAACTACAAAAACCACACACACTCCAAAGTCCACCACACCAACCCCCCAAAGCTCCTCCTCCCATGGCGGGTGCCAAGCTTCACGCTGCTTCAAACATGTCACTTCTTCTCCAAAACGACAGGCTCCCTTGCTCCTCTGAAGTCCTTGAGTCTCTCTGGGCTCACACCTCCAACGCTACTTCCTTCCAAGGTCATCTCTTCCTTCTCAATTCACCTCACTCTCTTCATACTCTTGTTGCTACTTCTCTTGCTTTCTCAACTTTTTCACTCACATGGATACTTGTCAAGCTTTTTATAAACGGTCCAAGAGCACAGCACAACAACATCGGAGTTCTTGTGGTTTTATTGACCGCAGCAGAACCACAATTGCAGATGGATTAGTCTGCAATTTTCTGCATGGATCATGACTGGAGTTTAAAAGCTTTATTATTTATGTATATACAAAATGAACAAACTCGTTTTTGTTTTTGTGGGAAACATGAAAGTTGGTTTTTTTCGGTTCAGGGCAATTGTTCTCTGGAGATGTTTGGGAAGTTGTTTTTTTCTTCTTCCTTGTGGAAGCTGCTCATGATTGAAATTTAACATGGTTTTTGTTGTTGTTGTTGTTTTGGTTTGGTGGTTGGTTTCAGGTTCGAAATCTATGGTTGATTTTGAGAATGTTAGTGGGGGTAGGGTGACGGATAGGCCCTTTTTTCAAGCGTTGGAGAAGGAAGAGAACTGTGATGATGATTACGAGGGGTGCTTCCATCAACCGGGTAAGAAAAGGAGGCTCACAAGCGAGCAAGTTCAGTTCCTTGAAAGGAACTTTGAGGTGGAGAACAAGCTTGAACCTGAAAGGAAGGTCCAACTTGCAAAGGAGCTTGGCTTGCAGCCAAGGCAAGTGGCTATATGGTTCCAAAACCGAAGGGCAAGGTTCAAGACCAAGCAGCTAGAAAAAGATTATGGCACATTGAAAGCTAGTTATGACAGACTCAAAGGTGACTATGAAAGTCTTGTTCAAGAGAATGACAAGTTAAAAGCAGAGGTAAAAGAAATAAGAAAAAAGAGACACACAACACTTACACACATATACATGCTTCCAATTTAGCTTTTGTGCTTTATGCTACTACTTGCTTTAATAAAGTGCAATGTTTATCCCACTAATGGGTTAATGATTGGATTGGCACAATTTGTTACTAACAGGTGAATTCTCTGGAGAGCAAATTGATTCTTAGAGATAAAGAGAAGGAGAATTCGGACGACAAGTCATCTCCTGATGCTGTCAATTCACCCCACAAAGAGCCTATGGATTTAATTTCAAATTCAACATCTGAAAATGGGACCAAAGTGTCACTCCCTATTATGGTAACATGCAAGCAAGAAGATGCCAATTCAGCCAAAAGTGATGTGCTTGATTCGGACAGCCCACATTGCACTGATGGGAACCATCCCTCTTCATTCGTGGAGCCTGCTGATTCTTCCCATGCTTTTGAACCAGACCACTCCGACTTCTCCCAAGATGAAGAGGATAACCTTAGTGAAAGCCTTTTGACCCTCCCTTGCTTACCAAAGGTTGAAGAAGCCTGCTATGATGACCCTCCTGAAAACCCTTGTAATTTTGGCTTCCATGTTGAGGATCAAACCTTCTGTTTCTGGCCCTATTGAACCAACCAACCGCTTCCAATGTTATAAAACTTCGCACTTGTAACCATGTACTTCGAGCAATAAAATTGGTATTACTTCTACCAAGAAATAAAATCAAAAGGCTAATCCATTATGCTCTCAATAACAAACAATATTAAAAGCTTTGTAACACACTTCTCTGAATTCTAAAAGCTCATGTGTCACTGGTGTTATTAGCAGTAAAAGTGTACAGAAAATGTTACTAGCTAAAATTCAAAACTGGTTCAGGTATGCGCGTAGGTATCCCAAAAATTCAGGTGGGGTACAGCAACCAATCCTTGTTTTACTTTCGGATGTGAAAAGTGGAAACCCTGTTCCTCTTTCTCTCTGCACTCGTCTGGATCACACCGTTGTTTTACTCATGCATTAGGAAGATCCTTTATCATGACTTGCTGGTCCTTACTTCTTAGCATAAAGATATAGTTTAACATGCATCCTAGTATAAACTAGGATTGGCACAAAGGTGCTAACTTTGAGTAGTTTGTGTAAAATCTCTTCAAACTTTATTTTCTAAATTTTGTACTGTGTCCCAGTTCATGATGATTGAGTTATAAATAAGTGGCATGTGTTTAATAAAATTGAAAAATTATATAAAAGGAAGGAGTTGATTAGTAATGTATCTACCCAAATAAAGTACATGACAACTACAGTCATTTTTGATAGCACTAAAACAAGTTCAAAAGTAATAGTCTCCCTATTTCCTAGCATTGAGGTAAATTTGAGAGACTTGAATGGAAGCAATTTTTTATTATTATATTTTAGATCTTTAACGGGATAGAAGAGAAGAGGTTACTTACAAGTCACATCCTATTGGTGTAAATTCACATTCAAAATGTTGCTTAAACAACAACTTGGATGAACAGAATGAGATACATTGAAGGCTGCGAAAGTTGTTAGCTACTTGTCCCATAAGAAAGTTGAATTTAGTACCTTGGCATCCCCACGAATGAAATTGAACTTCTCCAAGCAACTGTGAGCTTGTGAGCAAATCTAACGTTGAATCCAAAGTAAAAAAGAAAAAAAAAACAGCATGGAACAGATGGAGAATACTACTAAACCCTGCTACAGAAGTCAACATTTCTGGTGTGGCTCGCTTGAACAAATTGGATTGGCAAGGACTTTTAGCACAAGCTAGCTCATTGAGGATGGTGACAGCTTCCTCAAATTTAAGCATTATAATATTTGAAATTCATTCTTGCAATTAATCCCATGCCTTTGTTTCTTCATGAAGAATTTGTCCGTTGCAGAATCTTGTTAGCTGTTGAATTTTGGTTCGCCCATGAAAAAGTCCATGTAAAGTGTCTCACCCTTTAAAATATTATCTGCATTAATATTTTACTCAATGTGTTGCATCATCCATTGACAAGTTATAAATGGAGGCACCTTTCAGGGATGGCCCTTGTGCGCCTTGACATTATTCACGTGAAAAAAAGGTTTTAGCCTGAAGGAACACACACTCAAGTAGTGCAATTAATTAAATAATTGCTTGAAATTTCCATGCTTGGATCACAGTGGTGAAAGGGTGTTTTAGGCTATTTAAGAAAAAGAATCAGTGCCATGTAAATTATGTGTTAATTGATATTTTCCTTGTTGTGTTGTAATGGGTTAGAGTAGCTCAGAAGTTAAAACGGTGGAGTCAAAAATGTCATGCTCTGGGGTCTTTTTTTTTTTTTTTTCAAATGTCATTGCTTTGTAGGCTTATACGGCTAAGGTCAAAAGTTTTTTTGTGGTCCTCAAAAGAGGAACACTGCTGTATTTGGCATTTGATTTTGGTGAAAGTGATGTTAAGTGAAGCTCTTTGGCGTCTTTTTCCTTTTCCTCTCTTGCAGCTTGGGATCTAAGTTGAAGCACAAGGTTCATTAATTATCCTTGTCCTCACTGTAGTGAGTACCATAAACGGATCAACGTGAGGCCATTGTCTCATATCTGTTGTACTTAAGAATATCTCGGACTGTGGCTTAGTTAGGATCAACTAAGTTGACGGATAAGAAGTTGTTATAAATGAATTCAAAACCCTGCTGGCACTTCTAATGTTGGAGGCTATTCTCAAACTTCTCTTCTGCAATTTGGTGGAAGCAAAGAAAAAATGTAGACTTTTCCCTCTCAAAATTGGATGGAAGATACAAGATGATTAATATGATAAACCTAATTTAATTAGACTTCCCAAAATATATAATTTGGATTTTAAATTTTAAATAAATCAATAAATTAGTGTATAGGTTAGTCACTCTTTCCTTATATATTATGAATATGTTGACGATAATTTGTTTTTATCAAAATGATACAAATTTAGAAATCAAAACAAATAAATAAAATGAGTTCGTTTTCATTTAGGTTAGTAATATTATAATTTTTAATTTGAACATGTTACTACTTAAAGTACTATCATTACGAAAGGAAAAATAAAATATGATTGATTAAAATACTTCTTTTCCAACTCTTAGATGATTCATCACATGTTTCACAATTCATATATGAATTTTGGTTTAACAAATTTAGATTATTTCACTAACTTATATTACCAAGAAAAATCCTTATTTTCACTTCAATATCTTTTCAATTTGAGGTATTTGATCTACGAACAATCTAAATCTAAATCTATTGGTATTATGATAAATTTTTGTGACAACACATTAACAATTTAGTCATCTATTTCATGCCTAATTAATTTTAAGGAATCACTTGATATCTCAATATTTGGTATTTGTTGTAGATTGTTGAATCAAATATTTATCATTTGATCAAAAAGAATAATTTATAGTCAATACATATTTTTTTCTATTTAAGAGTGTAATAGGTGACTTGGCCTACTGACCTTCGTCATCTACAATAAATTTTTGTTTAGCAATTGTCCCACTAGGAACAAACTCTTCTATTGTGACTCAGTTTTCCTAACAATTGCTCCACTGGGAATTGAACTCGTGACTTTGGCTCTAATACCAATTTTTGGATAAAGCTCTTATCATTAAACAAAAAAGTTATAACTTATAGTTAGGATGCAACTATTTTTGCTTAAGAGTGTAACAATTCAATGGTCACGATTCGATTATGACTTGGCTCACCTAGCCTCTGTTAAAGAACGATTGATGTCATTTGCAACACAAACATCAATTGTCTCATGATGAAGATCAAGAAGGTAAAGTCACAATCAAAACGTGGTGTTTAGGCTTTTGTATTTTTAAGTCTAAATAGTTGTGATTTGATTATTAGTTATAATTTTTGGACTAGCAGTAAATGTTTGATCAAAAGGGCCAAGACAGAATTAAAACATGGTGTTTTCTTTAAGTATAAAAAGTTGTGATTTGGCTATTAGTTATAATATTTGGCTTAGCAGTAAACATTTGATCTAACAATTAGTATTATAGCCAAAATCATGAGCACAATTCCTAGTGGAACAATTGCTAAGGGGGAGTTTTGTTGCATCAAACATTAACTGCCATGTGATGAAAGTGTATACGAGACATAATCAAATCTGGTGTTAGGTTGCTACGTTCTTAATTAAAAGAAGTTACACTCTAATTATATTTATATTGTTAGCCTAATGGTATTTTGGCTAACACTTGTGGGAGTTAGTTACATTTGTACTCATAGAATTTTTACATTGCTATTATTTTGTGCTTGAATGATAATTATGATTTTCCTACTTAATATCATAAAATTTGAGAATCAACACTATATTTTTAACATATTAATAATATCACATAAATATCCATATATTAGCATATAACCAAACAAACATATTCAAAACTAACTAAGTTATGTATTTTAAAAATATTCTTTGTAAAAACTAAATAAAACACAAGTTACACTAAGTGTGAGCTTGTTTTCCGTGAAAACCTGATTGATACAAATTTTACAAATCAAAATAAATAAATATGATAGTGAAAAAAAGAAGATTGAATTGAATTATGTTTTAAAATATTGTTAAAACTTTTTGTAAATTATCATTTAATACTAGTGGGATGATTGTTTGTATGCTAGACGATCTTCCAATGAGTTTTAAAAAATATTTTTTGGAAAGCTCTTATTGTTTAATGAGCACAAACAAAATAACATGTAATGTAATGTAATAGAATAAGTAAGAAAAGATTACTTAGTATTTTTATACTAATTCGTCTGGTCTGGTGGTGTAAATTACGTCCAATTCTTGACTAACTAGTTAAGTTTCACTAGACATATTATTGTTGTGAAGTACAAATAAGTATTATTTTGACTCAATTATTCTTGACTAACCTGATATACAAAAATGACATCGTTTACAATGCCTTTGTGGATCATCCTCCACAACCTCTTTATTAGCCACTTAACCCAACTGAACCCGTCATTCACCAACAATATATACAACAAAAAAGTGAATTTTAGCAACCATAAAAATTGATTGCTAAATTTCTTTATGACTCAAATAGCAAGCAAAGATAAATGACAACAAAAATCATAATCACGTATTGCTAAATTGATTGCTAAGATAAATAAAAATAACGACTAAAATTTTCATGTAGTTATATTTAGAACTATTTGTAACAAAATTTATTTTAGTTACTAATTACTACTACTACTATTATTATTATTATTATTATTATTATTATTATTATTATTAATATTATTATTATTAATGTTATTTACTAAATCTATTACAGCAAATCATATTTAGGTTATATGAGTAAATATATAACCTATAACCGTTACACCAAAAATATTTTATGATAATAATACTAATATTATTATTATAAATATTTATATAATTATTATTTATGTTATTATATTACTATTAATATTATTATTATTATTAACAATAATAATATTATTAATAATAAAATAATTATAATTATAGTAATAATTAATATTTAATGTTATTTCGATATTAATTAGCGATCAAATTATTTCCATAACTATATTATGTTATTGAAATTTTTTGTGATAATTTAGTGACTAAAATTAAGTCGTTAAAATAAATTGATAATCGATCTTTTTTTCAATTATAATTAATGATTAACTTATTATAATTGCTAAATTCGGTTATTAAAATTTTTTATAGAGATTTACTGATTAAAACAAAATTAGACACTAAAAGAAATTGATACTCAATTGCTAACAAAATCACTTTTATTCAAATTCATATAGTCATCGATTTGGTGACTAAAATTTAATTACAACCATTCTTAGTCGTTGTTTCAATCACTACACAAAGTAATACTATTAACAAATTATTTTACCATTGTTTCCGACATAAATATGTTACAAATATGAATTAGTCATTATTTAAATTATAATTAATAACTAACTTATTTTAATCACTAAATTTAGTCACGGAAAATTTTTTACTTTTTCAATAATACACATTGTATAACAAATTATATATTCATTTATCACGAAGCTATGAACATAAGTTATGGATTTAATAAAGAAATTACATTAATATATTTTAAAAAGAAAAAAATTATGAAAATTTAAAAATAATGAAACCAAATTAAAATCTAACACTAAACGTAAAAGAAATAACAATTGAGTAGCAATATTCAAATTTATCACTTTTTTTTACGTAAAACTATCCTACCTAAAAACAGAATATTTATACTAAATACATTTAACAAATCACCTAGCTGATATGGATGCTCTTAATATGCGTCTCATCCTTCACTTTTGATAAAACTAACTTCTGCTACTTGAAAACACCATCGATGAATTATGCTAGCGTTCTAAGATCATCCTTCATGCAACGATAATTCAAAGAAACCCTCAAAACTTAGAGTAGACTCGGGCAAAATCTCTGAGCTTAAAATATATGTAGATTTAAACTCATAAATGTAATCATCACGTGGTTCTGAGTGGTATTGAATTGGATCTTTTTAATTAACGGCTCCGGTCAAAAATTGAAGATGGAAAAAACATGATTAAGATCTAATAAAAATGACTACTAATAAATTAGGTTATTCAACATAAATTAGTATCACATATTGTTACCCAAAAAAAAAAAAAAAAGTCTTAGAATGTTAATTCACCTAGGTTGTAAAAGGTTTTTGAAAAATTGGAGATAAAAAACTTTTTATCTTAATTAATCCTCAAATTTATATTCTTTACAAATAAGCACCTTAAACTTTAATTTTGTTCTAATTTATCCTTAAAATCTACTATTAGTACACAGATGCCCTGACTTTTAACTTTATTCTAATTAATCCTTAAAATTAATTAATTTTTTTAATTAATGAGTTGTTCTGACATATCCCAGTTAATCATTTATATTCAATTTTAATAACTCATTAATTTTTTTTCTTTTCTTTGTTTAAATTCACTTATTATCATTAAGATGTAATAAAAATAAGAGATTTGAAAAAGGAAAGTCATAATAAATTGAAATAAAGTTCATAAATAATTTAAAGTTAAAATAGTATAAATTCAGATCAATTCATACTTTACATTCTAAAATGATGATAATGAATTTGTAATTTTAAAATTCAAATTAAATTTTTTTGTCCGTTAGTTTCATTTTGGGATGGTGAGGTTATCATGTTTCTATCAAGTTGCAATTTAATTCCCGTAGCTGTTTTCATCATCTTTATACTATCTATATTATGTTCATCTAGATGAGAGTCCCACCATTAATGTCTCATGTTTATCAAGTTTCATAAAAGCAAAACCATTTTTTCATTGATAAAAAATTATTCAAACCAAATCTTTTGGGGTTTATTATGATCTTTCATATTTAGAAACTGATTCCAGTCCTAATCAATCTGAGTTGAGTTGATAAAACTCATGTAAAAGGGTCAGAAGTCTCAAAATTTATTTCAAACAAGACTTTAACTTAAGTATTTATATTAAAGAAAATGAATCTTCCAAGTTATTAATATTACTTTAAAACCAAGCTAATTGAATAGAAGTAGCAACGATAGAACAAAATAAAAAAATATTTGTTAGAAACTTCTAAAAATATGAATACTTTTTCTTGAAGTTTTTGAATTTCTCTATCATCATAGTGTATTAATAAAAAGATTAAAACTGGTAAATTTTGAAAGGACAGACAAAAATTGGAATCTAACTACAGTTTTTTTTTTTTTATATTTTGTTTTATATGAGGTGATTCATGGTTTTCCTCTATGTTTTATCTCAATTTTACTTTCTTACCTACTGGTTTAACAATGATATTTCATTCCCCTCTCTCTTAATTGATTAATCGTAACTCTGAGTCAACCCTTCTCCACTGCTCTTTGATCTATTTTAAATGCAAATCAGACAGAGAGAGCCATCAAACTAAAATGCGTACTTTATCTTATATATATATATATATATATATATATAATGAATTACATTACTTTGTCAAATGAATTCATACGAGGCTTTGTAAATCATTTCGTTTGATTTTCCGGGGGAAAGAATTGAATCAATTAAAATTGTTTGGTTCAATGGGCAGTTTTTTTCATTAAAGCCTGGACCAAATTATTTCACTCAGCAAAAAATTAATTTAATTAAGGTCTATTGAGTTTAATGGTAAGATTAAAAAATATGAAAATACTGAATATTTAATCTAATTTGAAACCAAAAATAAAAATATTTATAGGAACTAAAAACATATTTATAAAAATTAAAAACAAAAAATAACATATTTACATAAATTCCTTTTTGTCAAAAAGGTTTGTTTAAGCATTAAAACTACCATTTATGTTGAGTTGATAAAGTGCCATTCTTGTTAATATGTAAAGAGATAAATCATACAAGTATCTTTCTTGAACATGACTCTTCTCACCATTGCTAGTAAAAAATACTTACTATCTGTAAGGCTATACATTTTAACATTTTTTATATTTTTAGGAAAGGAAATAGAGGTACGATGTTTTTACTAATCTTAATATTACTAAAAGACTTGAGATTTAATGGTAAGATTTTTTAACTTAAAATTAGGTTTAATTTTTTCATCAATTCTTTAAGCTTCCTTGAGTTTAACTTTTGTTAGTGGGTTGGAGATTATTTTCTTTGACATTAGTTTTGATTTTGTCCCTTTATATATTTTTTTATCCTTTTGTTTTCTCTTTTTATGGAGTTTTTATGTGGTAACACGTGATTAATATAATTTTATAATGTCAATCTAATTACTATTTTAAAAGTTGATTGATGTCTGAGACATGATTTTTATATAAAAGAATTTTTAATAAATGTATAAAAGATATTTAAATGTTACAATAAAATTGTTTAATAATTGTTAATAAAGGTGGGTAGACAAACTTAAGTTCCACAAGTGTTGTAAATAATGGACCAATTTTCAAAATTATTTTTACCATCAAGAAAATTAAGTTCGGTTCACTAAACCTGCTGGCTTAACGGATTTAATCTGTGAGTTCACTTACTTAATGTACAGGAAAGTTTCTCCCAAATTAGTTTTACACATTATTTGGCTTGTAGAGAGGTCTATTTATCTGCAAACTTTTGTAGATTACATTAATACTGAGAAAAAAAAAACATTTATTTTGCGAACCAGACTCATCTAACCTATTTTAAACGTGGATTTTATAATATTAAAATTATTTAGATAAAAAATTTAAAATTTTTTTTAAGAAAGAGATAAAAGAAATATTCATAATACCATTTATTGATAGTAGTTATTAAAATAAGACTCTTTTTAGATTATTTGTAGACATGAGATTGTTTTCACCATGTTAGCAATGGATCAAAATGGGTACCTCACATGGTGATTTTTCCTTCACACGTTTTTTTTTTTTTTTTTAAATGTTGT